>PVBE010268948.1_pt1 | contig 17251 bp, 9 predicted proteins | sample 1631181 | NCBI WGS metagenome assembly PVBE01 (sample SAMN08397723, study PRJNA350692) | Marine metagenome, whole genome shotgun sequencing project. | isolation source: water | place: Pacific Ocean | collected 2012-04 | reverse complement strand
ATCAACTCCAGTACATATTGCTTTAGAGCCTTGAAACTTATGATTATGTGATTGCATCTATCTTCTGGGCTTTTGCTTAGGATAAGTAAGAGTTTTGAATTTGGTAGGATTTTTGATATTTGGGGAACGGCTTTTACTAAATATTCAATACCTTTTGTTATTCCTGGACGACCATAAGAAGTGTAGATGAAACTATCTTTTATATTTAGTTTTTTTCTGATTTTATTTTTTTCATTTTTGTATTTTTTTGGATTGAAGAAATCATAATCAATTCCATTATAGACAACTTTTACTTTTTGTTCTTTGATGTTAGATTTTAGTAATGATTTTTTTGTGGAATCTGAGACGCATGCATAGACATTGAAGTTTAGGGCAATGATTAATTTTTCGAATAGTTGATGGAGTTTGGCAGATAAACTGCTTAGTCCTGAAAGGGTTTTCCAGTTTTTTCCAAGGACTTCATGGACAGTAATGATTGAGGGTTTTTTGTTGAAGAGTGAAGCTATTTTTGCAGGGAGAGCTCCGTTGTAGGTAGTGGTGTGGATTAAGTCGTAATCTTTTGATAGACTAATTGTTCTGGGGATTGCGAGGAATGAGAACCAGTATCTTCTTAGAAATTGAGGACATCTATGTCTTATGATTGTATAGTTATCTTTTTTTTCTATCCCTTGCGTTCCATTTATCCAGGATGTGAGAACTGTTACTTTGTGGCCCTCTTTGGTCAATCCTTTAGCAAGATTTTCAAATACAGTTTCTACTCCGCCAATGTGGGGGTAGAAATTTTCTAAGACAAATAAAATTTTCATTAGGAAAAGTTAAGTAGGTTAATTTAAATTATTTTTGTTTTCTTCGTTTTTTTCAATTGCTATCTTTCTTACAATGTTCTCTACTTTCTTTTGGTTTCCTCTGACTAATAAGTAAATGTAGAATAGACTTCCAATTAAAAACATGAAACCTGCTACAATGAAGAAGTCTAGAGTTCTTGCAAAGCCAATTGATTTTATGAATGGAGATACCAGGTTTGGGAATAATGTTAAAATTAGGAACAATGACCAAAGAATAACCCAGAATAGATACTCCTTAGCTGTTAATTCTTTCCTCTTATGGTGGAGGAAGGTGTAATAGATCATAAAAATACCAAATAATGTTCCTAAAATCTGAATCCCTAAAATTCCTTGTGCCATTTTATTTTGTTATTTTCCACCAAATCATGTTTAATACAATTTTTATTCCATCTATGATTGTTGTTCCCTTATATCTATCTACATAGATTGTTTTTATCGGAATTTGGGTATAACTTAATTTATTTTTTCCAATGTTTGCTATCATTTCAGACTCCATACTGTAGTCTGAGGCTTTCCATCTGATTTTTTTATATGCATCAGATGTGAATGCTCTATAACCACATTGAGTGTCATGTAATTCTACGTTATATAATAATTTTGTTATTCTGTTTATTATGAAGTTGCCCAGTTTTAGGATGAAGGGCATTTCATTGTTTCTTTTTCTGTAGCCCAATATTACTTCTTTATTTTTTAATTCGTTTAAGAAGTTAGGTATTTCTGAAGGCTCGTGTTGGTTATCTGAATCTAAAACAATTATTTTATTTGCTTCTTTTTTTAGGGTAAAATCACAACCTGTCTTTAGAGCTGCACCCTTTCCTAGATTGATAATGTGTTTTAGTACAATGATCCCTTCTTGTTTAGCTACTTCGTATGTGCGGTCTTTTGATCCATCGTCCACGACTACGATGTTACTGAGATATTTTTTAGTCTCTTTTATTACGTTAATAATGTTTTCTTCTTCGTTATAAGCGGGGATTACTGCCCAAACATTATCCTGTTCCATTTGGAGAAGTAGAACTATTGTCTGTTTTTATATCTTTGGAATCAATTGTTTGATTGTCTGAGGTGTTTCCTGATTCGTTTGTTACTTCTTTATCTGAATTATTCTGTATATTTGTTGTTTGTTTGTTTGATTTATTTTCTTCTAACGTTTCGTCTGTTGTTTTGTTATCTTCATTCTTATCTTCTATTACTTCTTTAGTAATCAGTTCTTCTTCAGGTTCGTTGAAGTGAGGAAGGACATTTTCTTGTTTGCCTTCCCAGTCAACCTTCCATACGATAATTCTACTTCCGAAAACACTTCGCTCATCACTAAATTTCTCAAAATGTTTTAGACCATGACCTTCCATAAAGAATAGTCTTGTGAACATGCTGCCTGTTAATTGAGGGGACATGAATAAGTTTACAAATCCGTCTCCGGATGGCATTACAACCATGCCTAATCCAATTGTATCGTTATATTCTTTTTTAACTAGACCTTCTTCTGTGGGGTATATTAGGAAGTCTGGATGCTTGACTCCCTCCGGTGTACCAATACTGAAGTCCATAGTAGTGGTGTTTAGAAGTCCTTGACCTCCACCAATGTTACATGCAAATGTTTCATCCGATAATTTTTGACATCCGTTAATTCCAGAAGCATAACCTGGCCAAGGAGCAATCCAATCATTAACTGCTTTGCTGTTTGTTAATGAGTTTACCTGATTGATAATGTCTTTTGCTTCATTTTCAGAATAATTGAATCTATCTGATAAATAATCTATTGATGATTGTTCATTTTCTTTGTATTCTTTTTTGCTTATTGTATTATAAATTTGAGCTTTGTTAAAATCCCATGATCCAAAGTGAGACCATACTCCTGATTTTTGGACCATATCTTCTGAAGTTATGAAGTAGTTCTCTGGAGGGTCGCAGTGAGTAAAGTCTAGAATGTTTGTGGTTGCTTCTTCATCTAGATCATGGCTTAAGAGGACGTTTTTTGCTTCTTCTTTATCCAAAACAAAAATTTGATATAATATTTCTGTGGATTTTGCAGTATCTTTGATATCATTGTTTACTTCATCAAATGCTTTGTGGGCACCACAATCCAACATTCTTAATATCCCAATGGCTGTGTCTTCATCGTCTGTTAAGAGGACTCTCCCGATCCAGTGTGCTTGAGGGGTATCCTGGGTGGTGCCGTCGAATGTAACTGCCCTATCACCTATTGCTTTGAACCAATGACCAAAATCCCACCATGAGTTTATAATTGCATCTGGAGCACCCTCTCTATTTATTTTGTCTAGTGAGTTATACCATGCATCATTCATACTAGGTATTGAATTTTGTGCAATTGATTTTGCTGCATTCCATGGGCCTAATAAGAGCAAGGAGAGTAATATGATCACAGCCAATTTGGATAAAATTTTGTGTACTTTGAATTCATTAGAGATTGTATTATGGAGATATTTGTATAATACTCCTAATGCAATTCCCATTGCTATGCTAAATGCCGGAACTAAAAGGAGGACCCATCTGATACCCTTTGTTCCAGCATATAATGTAGATAGGATCCATACAGTAATTAGGGAAGCTACCATTAAATTTACGTTTACTTCTTTTTTCATGGTTGATAATATAATCTTTAGAGCAATAGGGATCAATAATAGGATTAAAAAAGTGATAAGTTCTGGATTTGTAAATGATAAAATTATTACTGTATACCATATTGCAGAGAATAGTATGAACCAAAGATCATTAATGTTTTTAGAGTCCTTTTTTGTTAAGGCTAAAATGATCCCCATTAATGCTATGATGAATAAAAATTTACCGCCAATATTGGATATTAAGGAATCTATTCCTGCTTCGTTTTGTTCAGCTACAGTTGTAAGTACATTTGGCCAGATTCTATCCACAGCAACGTCTTTGATCTTTGTAAAGTCAATTGGGGAAAGGAATCCATTTTTGAAACTATCAAAACTTGTAAATGTACTGACAAAGATGGCAGATGAGAGTAAAAGGACAATGCCTATAATTAAGATGTTTTTTCTTGATTGACGTTTTAAATTACTATTGGTGGTTTTTTTATTACTAGTGATTAATGAGTGGACAAGGTAAACTAAGTATGCTATTAGTACAAAATCAAAAACATACCACCATCCCCCCCATGCTAGGCTAAAAATTCCAACTATTAGCCCTGAAAGTGAGGCGAGAATTATTGAGTTTTTTAGTTTGTCTGTTTGAATAGCTTCTATGAAGAGCCAGGCTACCAGAAGAGGTAATAGGACATTATATGCATCTGTATCTGAGAAACCCCCTACTGTTCTGTTTAAGAAAGCAGGACTTATTGCAACAAACGTTCCTGCAATAAACCCGCCGAAATTTCCACCAACCCTTCTAGCGATGAAAAATGCTGGAATTACTGAGAGTGTTGCGATTATGACTGGAATGAAAAAAGCAACTTTCATTATTCCTACTTCTTTATTGAAGAAGCTCCAAATGTTATAAACGTATGCTTCAAAATAAGGATGGAATACATCTGGGGGATTTGGTCTTCCTAATGGGGCAAACATGTGATTGTCCCATTGGATTCCGTCTTTAAGTTCATCTCCCGGGAAACCATGGTCTATAATATTCTTTGCTTGTCTCATCCAGAAGTATGGGTCTATTGCTATTAAGTAGGTCTGACCATTATCGTTTTGTAGTTGAGATTTTAGATGTTGAGATGTAGCCGTAATTTGTTGGTCTAGTTGGCCCTTTTGTTCTTTGAGTACTTTTTGAAATTCGCTTTCAACTAGTGCATTTTTGTTATTATCAGGTAGATTAGGATACTGTTGGTCTATTTGCCCTCTTATTTGAGACCTCATAAAATTATGGACATTATCTCTGGCCCAGTTATCAGTTACTGGTAGGTATGCAGAATGGATCCTTAGATGAATACTTAACGACATAACAAATAAGATTATAATCAAAGGAATCAGAATGTTTTTATGTTTTTTTAAAGAGCCAAATGTTTTTTTGTAATCTAATGATATGCCTTCTTCGCTATCCTCTTCTTGGTCAGATTGGTCTTCAGATTTTTCTTTTTTCTTAAAAAAACTTTTTATCTTGCTAAAATCAAAACTAATCTCTTCCTCCTCTGATTCTTCAGTTGGGTTTTGTTCTGCGGCTTCAGATTTAGCTTCTTTTTTTATTTCGTCTTCTTTATCATCTTCCTTCTTCCCTTTGAACATATTAGTTATCTTACTGAAATCTAGAGAAACTTCATCCTCTTCTTCATCATCTGATAGATCTTTTTCTTTTGGTTCTTCTTTTATTTCTGGTTCTTTTTTTATTTCCTGAATATTTTCTTCTTTTTGAGGTTCTGTTTCTTTTTGAGAAGTCTTGGAACTTTCTAAATCTTCTTTGTTTTCACTCGAAAGTTTGTTTATTTCTTCTTCCTTGGATTTATGAGTAGTTGTTTCTTTATTCTCTTTCTTCTTCCCTTTGAAGAAGTTGGAAATCTTACTAAAGTCTAAAGAAATTTCATCATCATCATCTTTTTGGTCATCAAACATCCTAATCTTTTAATTGGGAAAAATAATCTTAATAAAAATCTTTTGATTTTGTACATACTCAAAAACCCCACTACCTCTTACTTGCCCTATCTTGGTTGTATTTTGACATGTCGGAAACTATAGATTTCCGAGCATACTCAAAAATCGTGGTGATTTTTGATATGTCATAAATGAAACATTTCTGAGCATGCTCAAAAATCTCGATTTTTGACAAATTTTATAAAACCGATTAGTTTTTGGTGGTAGAATAATGAAAATTGCATTAGTTAATGTATCTGACGGAGCTGAGGCTTACGGTATTATTAGTTTAGCCTCTTATATTAAACAACATAGTGATTTTAAGGACATAGGAATTGTTAGCTTGAATGAGTTTGGGGGCTTTATCACTCAATCTGATATTCCTGTCGAAGACTATATTAAAAAAATAGTAGAGATGAAGCCAGACATTGTTGGTTTGTCAGCGATGACTGTTTTTTATGGGAAGGCAATTGAGATAGCTAAAGCGATAAGGCAAAATGAAGCTATCAAAGATTGTAAAATTTTAATTGGGGGAGTTCATATTTCAACTTTGCCTAGTTCTTTCAAATTAGTTTTTGATTATGGGGTTATGGGGGAAGGAGAGGAGACTTTACTTGAATTGTTTAGTTATATTCATCAGAATAAGGAGGAGGATTATACTAAACTTCAATCTATTAAAGGGATAGTTTATCATAAAGAAGGAGAGATTAAGATTAATGTGGGGCGGGAGTTGATAACGCCGCTTGATAAGATTCCGATGCCTCTTCCTGAGTTTGCTAAATTGAATGTAATGCCCAGGTATGAGAGGGGCAAAAAAATAAATGCTGTTGTAATTATGACATCGAGAGGATGCCCTTATGATTGTGTTTTTTGTTCGACAACCAACTTTTGGGGGAATAAGATAAGGTTCTTTTCAGCTAAGAGGGTTGTTGATGAGATTGAGATGTGGTATAATGATTATGGGGCTATTATGATTGGGATTTGGGATGATTTGTTTACAATAAATAAACAGAGGCTAAGGGAGATTATTGATTTACTTAAGGAAAGGGGACTATTAGGGAAAATAAGATACGAGTGTTTAGCTAGATCAAATACTATAGATGAAGAAGTATGCGTACTTCTTAAGGAACTTGGCGTGTATGAATTGAATTTTGGATTTGAGAGTGGTAGTCCTAGGATGTTGGCTTTCTTGAAGAAGAATTCAGTTACACTTGATCAACATAAAAATGCAATAATACTTGCTAGGAAGCATGGAATTAGTGTAACTGGAAGTATTATCTTTGCGAGTCCTGGGGAGAAAATCGAAGATATGGAAAAGACTCTTGAGTTCATTGATTTTTGTATAAAGAATAAAGTAAGCCACATATGGTCATTTACGATGACTCCTTTCCCAGGTACAGAGATATGGAGGATTGCAAAAGAGAGAGGGATAGTAAGTGAAGATATGGATTGGAGTAAACTTTCTCATTTTAATCAGGAGGATCCTCCCCTTCTTGATGAAGATATTAAGCTTGAAGATTTTAAAAAAATATGGTTTAAGAATAAAAGTAAGCAGAGATACTTTTTGGTTAAGATCTGGCTGAAAAACTTTAGGGATGCCCCGGTTAGGACGACAATAGATGTATTTAAGTCATTTAGATTCTTGAAATTCTTTACTAAAGACTTTTTTTAGGAACGTGTTTAGAACAATTTTAGATTTTTCATGAAGAGTAATAGTTTAGGTTCTGTAAGTAGAAGGTGAGATATTAGTTTTGAAGGCGATTCTCTGCTATTTGATTCAATAACCCGCTTTGTTTTTTTGTTTGATAATAATTTGATTAGATAATTATAATCTTTATCTGAGAAATTATCAAGTGTTTCCCTTATTTTCTTGTGGATGAAAAGTTGGCTTCCAATCTTCTTTCTCCACTCTTTTTCGTAGTCCAGGTTGTTTGTTATTGAGCTTGTTAATGCTTTTGAGCAGATTAATCCTGGGATGATTCCTCCTCCGGTGGTGTTTTTGGTTTGGCAGGCAGCATCCCCTACAAGGAATGTGTTGTTTTTTTGGGTTTTTATTTTGCTGTTATGTATAGGGATTAATCCTGCCTGTTTTTCGATTATCTTTCCTTTGAATTTTTTTATGAAGTTTTCGAAATGGAATTTTGAGTTGTTATGTGCAGCTAGGCCTACTCTTGCTATGTCTTTTGATTCTGGGACGAACCATCCAAAGAAATTTGGGAAGTTTTTACCAAAGAAGGTTTTGTAGGTGGAGGGGTCGTTTTTTGTCTTTATCCTGGCTTGAATGCCTAATAAGAACTTTCTGTTGTTAAATAGGCCTGATGTTTTTGCCACTTGACTTAATGGGCCATCAGCTCCAATTAGGATGTCTGTTTTGATATTCTTTATTTTTTTATTTTTTAGGTCTCTTATTGTGATGTTGTTACCTTTCATGTTCATATATCTGTGGTTTAGGTAAGGGGTTGTTTCTCCGTCAATTGCTTTATTGTATATATAGTGGTCAAATTTTTGTCTATCTATGATAAATTCTTCTTCTTTTAGGTTGAAACTGATTGAGGTCTTGTTTGGGGCTACTACTTCGATATTATTTAATTTATTTAGGATGAGGTCTTTTTTTAGTTTTAGGACTTTTTTTATTGAAGAGGTTAAAATTCCAGTACACTGAATTGGAGTTCCTATCTCCTTGTGCTCTTCTATCAGATTTACCTGGAATCCTTTTTTTGATAGTAACTGGGCAGTATAGCTACCTATTGGGCCTGCTCCAATTATTGAGATACTTGTCATTAATCAGGGGAATTTCAGTTAAATATTTAAATAATTTCATATTTCTACGAAGGATAAGGGTTATTATAACTATGGGATAGTTATAGTGAGTAACTACTCTAGTATACTCAAAAAGCGAAATATTTATATAGTGGATTGGGTTAACTAGCCTTTAATAACATATTAATATATACCAATTTAGTTGGGGGTAATAAGAAAAATGAAAAATAAATTAAAAATGATTAGTGTTTTGATGCTATTTATAGTAAGTATGGTAGCTAGTTCTGTTGCTGTTTTTGGAGCTGAACTTCAAGATAGACAAAGCTTTGATTCAGTAAGGGATATCAAAGTTGGTGTTGAAGTAAATGATGTAAGGTTAAACCAAAATGTAGACAGAAAGAACATTGAGAAGACTGACAAATTAGATGTTTTAGTAACACTTCAGTTTTTAAGAAAAGCTGCTGCTACAAGCAATCCGGCTAGCCTAGGTGGTGTTGTTGTTGAAGCAACTCTAACAAGCGACGGACATAACAACGATAGAATAAGCGAAGTTTCAAAGGAATTTACAGCTAAGATGGGAGACATCTATGATGAAAGATTCGATTTAGAGCTTCCAGCAAGAATGGAACAAGGAGTTTATTCATTAAAGATTAGAGTTGATACAAACACAAATTCAAAGACTTATTTCTACAAATTAAGAATTGATGCAACAGATCATCTATTAGAAGTAAGAGATATCATTCTAAGCCCTGAGAACACAGTTAAAGCTGGTAGAACATTACTAGTTAGTGCTAGAGTTAAGAACAGGGGAGAAAATGATGAAGAAGATGTTAAGGTTAAAGCAAGTATTCCTGAATTAGGAGTTAGTGCTTCTGACTTCATTGACGAAGTAGATAAAGAAGATTGTACAAGTGACGATTGTGATGATTCAATTACAAGCGGTACACTTTATCTAAGAATACCAGAAGATGCTGAAACAGGGGATTACGATGTTGTTGTTGAAGTTACCTTTGAAGATGGTGACTCAGAAATAACAGAAACCGAAACAATTCATGTTTTAGGCGTTGAAGGACAAGAAGTTATTGGTAGTGATTCAGGTAAAACAATCATATCAATCGGTCCTGAAACACAAGATGTGACAAAAGGAGTTGCTGCTTTATATCCGGTAACACTAACAAACACAGGTAAGAGTTCAATAACCTATGTTGTTGATGTTGACGGTGCTGACTGGGGAACATTCCAGGTAAGTCCATCAAATGTTGTTGTTTTAGATGCTGGTGAATCAAAATCAGTATATGTTTATGCAACTGCAAGTGAGGGCGCAACAGCTGGAGAACAAATGTTTTCAGTTTCAGTTACAAGTGGCGACAAAGTACTAGAGCAAGTTCCTCTAAAAGCTAATGTTGGAGAATCTGCTTCAGCAGGATCAAGTGCTTGGAGTAAGGTTAAGAGAGCTTTGGAAATTGGCTTGATTGTACTTGTTGTTTTGTTAGTAATCTTAGGTTTAATAATCGGCTTCAATAAGTTAAAGGGAGACGACGAAGACCAAGAGAAAGACGACGGTCAAACCTATTACTAACTAAAAAACCTTTTTTATTTTTTTTAACTTTTTTTTCTTTGAGTTTTGATTCAATTGAACTTAACCTGTTAGCGTAAGCGGGTTTTAGATATATTAGGTGTTTAATGATGATGTCATACATAAAAAAGGGTTTCTTACTATTAGTATTATCGTCCCTATTGTTTGTTCTATTGCCTTTTGGGTATGGGGCAGAACCTCTTTGTAATTGTCAAAGTATAGATTATAAGTTCTCTATAAGGAATACAAATGATTTTTCTGAGAATTATAACATTAGTGTGGACAAATTTAGTGATTTTATCTCTATTAGTGAGGAGAGTGTTTTAGTTCTTAAGGGGGGAAGTAAGGCAATAACTGTTACATTAGATATTCCTTGTGACTTGACAGGAAGTCATAGAATTAATGTAGTTGTTGAAGCCCTAAAAAGCCAAAAGACGAGTAGCATTCCTCTTAATCTAAATCTTGATTCTTGTTATGGTTATGATGTGAAGTTTGGAGAAGAGATACCAATAGGTAGCGAGAAGAGCAAGGCTACATTTAGGACTTTTGAAGGTAATTACTCATTGTGTACTGGAGAGAAGGCTGCTGTTCCTATCTTGTTGACTAATCTTGGTGTTGAGAATGAATATAATTTTGATATAGATGGAGCAGATTGGTCTAAATTGTCTGGTAAGAGACTGAAATTAGCAAAAGATCAGAGGGGAGTAGTTTATTTAAGCTTATTTCCCGAGGAAGATGTTGAGGGAGAGTTTGAAATAGATTTTAGTGTTGTTAATAAAGTTGGGAAGGTTGAGAAAACATTTCCATTACATTTTGGTGTTGGGGAATGTTATGGTGTTGGTCTAGATATATTTGAAAATGAAGATGAGATTTGCGGTTGTGAGCCTAAGAATTATGAGATTATCTTAGAGAATAATGGTAGGTTTAATGAGACTATTGATTTTCTGATTGAACCCTTTTATGCCGAGGTTAATGGTGGGGAGAGTGTGAGGTTAGGCCCTTCTGAGAGCAGATCATTAAATCTTAGTTTTGAGCCCCCTTGTAACGAGCTTAAGAGAACTCAGGTTAAAGTAACTGGGTTTTTAGAGAGCGATTCAGCCGTTAAGATGAGTGACGAACTGAATATAGGTTTTATTCCAACTGAGAAATGTTTTAGGGCTAAGATTTTTGCTGATAAACAAGTTACGATTGATTATAGTTCTGAGTTGGTCCCTTTTACAATTAAGAATGAAGGTGAGATTGTAACTGATTACTCGATTGATGTTGATGGCCCCGAATGGGTGAGTCCTGAGATTGAGAGTGTATCACTGAAGCCAGGAGATGAAGTTAAATTAAATTTGATCTTGGGGATTGGGGGGGGCGATGTTACGGATGTTACTGATGGGAATGCTACTGAAGGAGGTGCTGTTACTGAGGGCGATTATGTTGTTAGGATTAATATTAATTCAAAAGATTATTCTCAGTCTAAGGTAGTTATTCTGAAGCTGAGGGAAGAGATACCTTTTAAGAATATTAGTGAGTTTTTTGATAAGAATTTAGGCATTATGTTAGGGATTATATTCTTGGTTGTAGTTAGTTACATATTTATTTCTAGGAACAAGAAGAAGATTAGTATTATCAAAAAAAATAACATTATCAAAAAAATTAAGTTGAATAAGAAAAACAAAAAATTAGTTTTTAGAATCCTGATGGCTGTTTTATTTTTGGCTTTGATTATTGCAGTATATTATCTGTTGAGTTTGTTGAATGTTTTGGATGGAGTATTACATTTTTTATTTTGGTACCAATATTATATTTATACTTTGATTGTTGTGGTAGTTGTATTGATTCCACTTGTTATGTTTTTTGTGAAAAGAAAAAAGAAGAAGAAAAAGAAAGTGAAGGAAATTAAGAAGGGCAAGCTAGTGGTTAAGGAGATTAAAGAAGTTAAGAAAGAAGAAAAAATTGAGGCAGTTAAAGAGTTGAAAAAAGAGAAGGTAAAACAGATAAAAGATACAAAGAAAAAATCTACTGGGATTTTTAAGAAGATTATAGGGGTAGTATATATTGTTCTTATTGCAGTAATTATTATTGGAGCGTTAACTTACTCTTTTTTTCAGTTTAATGAAGTGATAAATGAGTTCTTTGTTACCTATCTCTATTATATTGTTCTTGGTGTTGTGCTACTGATAATATTTATTTTGATGATTAAGTATAACAAGAAGGTAACTAAGTTGTTCTTGGGTGAAGAAAATAAGAAGAAAAATGAGGGCAACAATAAGGTTGGTTCTAAGAAAAAGAAGAAATAGTATTGTGTGCTCTTTGCTATATTATTGAACTAGTTATTATGAAAAGTTCGTAGACTATCCCTGCTAGGAACATTAATATTAGTAGAAATCCTACGATGTTATTTTTGTTGATTGAATATTCTGGATTTCTTTTCCCTACTTCTTTTGCTTTCCAATACATAAGGACAACAAGGATGCCAATTGAGCCACCCGATATTGCACCGGTGATATCTATCACTTTGAAAAAAGAATTGTCTATTTTTGTTAAGATGATTATTGCGGACGCTACTAATGGGATGAGGCATGTTAATGAGGTGGATAGTTTTTCTTTTAGTTTGAAGTCGAATCTGTACATTTCTTTAAGTGCTAATCCTATGGCTATGAATGATGTTGCCATTGTTAGGATTCCGAAAAAAAGACCAAATAATAATACGTTGTTACCAAGTACTTTTCCTAAACCAATAACTGCACCGTCTGTCATGTTTTCTTGGCCAGTTATTCCTATGACAATTAAGGCAAATATTATGTAGATGACCATGGAAATTAAGGTTCCTGTTATGATAGATTTCTTTAGATATTTTTTATTTTTTTGAAGTTCTTCATTCATTTCGGGAACGGCTACTACCCCCATAAATGCAAATAGGACAACTCCATAAGGGATGAATATATTTTTGATGTCAAAACTGATTAGGTTGTTGATATTTATTGAGGGGTACCCTACTATGATGAATATTAATATGATTACTAAGATTAGTCCCACCATTATTAGTTCGCTCTTTTCTATTGCGGCAAGACCTCTGTATATTAGGTAACTTCCAATTATGAAGAAGGCTATGGAGTAGATTAAGGGGTTGCCTCCTAGGAATGGGCCAAGTAGTTTTGAGAGGAATTCTCCTTCTTTGATTGTGTATGCTATTAGTGCCCCATACATTCCAAAGATCATTGAAAGAACCATAATCTTCCTTCCTGCCTTTCCTAGATAAATATCTGCATAACCGGTCATTTGATGACTCTGTTTTGTTCTTAATGAAATCTCTCCCATGTAAAGGTTGATTACTAGGGTGGCAATTCCTAAAATGACAATATTGAGAAGACCTGTGAGGAACCCTGCTTTGACAACGACAAATGGGATAGCAAGAATACCTGCGCCAATTGTCATTCCGACTAATGTTGCTATTGCTTCTAGAGAATGTTTCTTTGACATGAATTGATATTTAGTTGAGAATTATATAAACTTTGCTGAAGAGATTTCAAATAGTTTAAGTTTATTGGGCATTCGATCATTTTTAACCGAAAATAAAGATAAGCATTATTGTACTTATGATGTTGTTATGAGGAACAAGCATGCTAAGAGTTTTTTTAAGATTGTTGGTTCCAGAAATCAAAAAAATATTCAAAAATTTGAAAGCTTATCTTAAGGAGAGATGGGGACATTGGGATTTGAACCCAAATCCGACGGTGTAGCCCTTGGTAATCATCGGCAGTGCCTCATCGCTCCAAGACTGGAGCCATCTATACTAGCCAAGTTATACTATGTCCCCACTGTTGTTTTTAGGGGAGGGGGTCATTATATAAATATTCTTATTTTTTTATTTTGTTAGAAGGAGAGTATGTCTCCGATCTCTGTTTTGGTTTTTTTGATTGTGTTTTCTGGGAGCTCAAGAACATATCTTGATTTATTTTTTGGAGTGTAGAAAGTGAACGGTTTGAAGTTTTCTTTTATTTCGATGACTTTTTTTTCTTTGTCTAAGTAGATGATGTCTATTGGGAAGAAAACAAAGATCATGTGTAATGGGACCTTTTTATCTTTTTTGTAGGGGAATACTAATCCCTTGTCAATTAGTTTTTTGTGGAAGATTAATCCTATTGATTTATTTAAGAAATTGTTGCAGAATCTTAACTTATTGACTAAAATTTTGTTTTTTGTCTTGTTTTTTATCGGCATATGTTTTCCAAGATGGTTTATTTATTTATAATTGTTCGTGTTTTCTATATTGAGTCTACCGAAACATTTAAATATGTGTGTTTAAATAATAAAACTAATTATGCTATAGGGTAGGTAATATAGGGTGGGATAAATAGGTTTTATCTTTTAAAAAAAGATGTTGATCATTCAAAAAAAGGTGGTACCATGATGGAAAAAGAGGCTAAGTCTAATCTTAAGATAATTATTTCTGCTGTTATTCTGTTGGTTGTTATGTCTGTGTTTGGAAGTGGTGTTAACATTGTCATCCATAATCTTATGAATGGGACAAGGCTTAGTGCTGCGAATAACTCCTTTGTGATTAATATCACTATAGAACCTACTGATGGTGAATACGCTACTCCGTTAAATGTTAGTAATGTAACTTTTTGGTATAATAGCAGTGGAAAGTTAAGCACTCAGTATGCGTTAATCGGTACGAACCAGACAGCTGGTGGAGTACAAATGAATTTTAATAGTACAACAATTGGTTGGGATATCTCTAATATCACTAATGGAACTTACACAATTAATATCACTCTCTTCGTTAATAGTTCAGCTGATGCTTCGGTGGCTGCAAATAGTACAGCCGTTTTTAACATTTCTGTTGATGGAGTTTTAGCGTCTATGTCCGGGACACAGTATCCGGAAGATCAAGGATCAACTACTCAGTTTATTAAGGTGACTCCTGATGATGCGAATATTGATACATGTAAGGTGTATGTGAATAGTTCAAATGGTATTGACATAAATTTCACTACTGCAAACTTTACAAACAGTACAGCGAATGATTTGGCTTCTTTGCAAACTTGGACAATTGATGTTCTACAAAGTGGCTATACTAATGGTACTTATAATTGGAGTGTTTGGTGTAATGATACTTTTGGTAATGTTAATGAAAGCTTATTTGAGACTAATTACTCATTTAACCTTGTTAGTAATTCACTAACTGTATTACCTGTAAATATTAATGGTTCCGTATTAGGTTCTTCATCTGATAGTCTGAACTTTGTTGATTATCCGATTACAGTAGGGGTTAATGTTACTGGTTCAAATATAGATTCAGTGTGGTATATATTGACTAATGTGGCTAGCGCTGTTGGTCCTCATACTAATGAGACTATCTATAATTTATCAACTCATAATATTAGTATTATAGATGATACCACTAATCCACGGTTAGTTAATATTTCTACAAGGATTAATAGTATATATAGGAATCCTGGTGCTCATGGTGTTTGGTTCTGTGCGAATACCACTGGGGGGGATGTACACTGTAATAATGTTGATGCGCCTGGTGGCCTGATTTGGTCTGGTCAACAAGCTGGTTTTACAATAGAGGGAGTTAATGTAACCCAACTGATATCTACATTTAATGGTTCTGTATTGGGGAACTTGACAGTCTTTTATGAGAATGGCACTGCCCTTACAACTCTATCTGAAGGCGAATTTGTGAGTCCTAGTTTGTATAATTATACCTTTAGGATAAATATGACTGATGATTTAGGATATCCAGTTGTAATTGAAATTGATGGGATAGATATAAATGAGACTTATTTAGCTAATATAAGGTTATCCAATCTGACTGTTAATGAAGGTAACGCGCTTCAGGACCAAGTAGGTCATGGATATAACTTAACAGTGGCATGGTTTGAGATAGCTAACTTTGTTCCTTCTGCTAACAATTATAAATATGGAAGAGCAATTTATGATAAATATTATAATGACTACTATTATTGTGGTGGAACGTTCTCCAATCCTAGTTGTAGTGAAATTTCCAATTGTAGTGCATCTACAAATGGGAAGGATATATGGGGAATAAACTATACGAACCATGAAGATTACATCCCAACAGATTCTGCATGTTACATAGAGGAAGATGGCAACTCTTACATCTATATGGATCATTTCTCAGGAGCTTTGGGGTCAGAAGATGTTGTGGCACCGAATGTGACTTTTAATTACCCAATTTCAGGAACTAATGTTAGTAATAATGGGACATATATTAATATTTCATTTGCTGATGCTGGAACTGGAATTGATAATAGTTCGATAAGAATAGATTTTGAAGGAGGAACTACTGGAGTCTCTCCTTTTAACTTTACAATAGCTAACTTAACAACTGCATGTTATGATAGGTCTGATGTTAGTTCAACAAACCCAGTGAATGCGTCCCATGTAGAATGTTACTTTAATCTTTTTGATTATGGGATTCACTTATCTGATGGATCATGGAATATTAGTGGTAATGTGACTGACAGTAATCGGACTATTACTGTGGCTCGATTAAATTTCACAGTGGATACTGTTGCACCAACCTTTAATGCATGGAATATTACAAACACAAGTATACAAAATTGGAATGAGAATAATACTGTATCAAACAATAATACGGGCCATAATATTGGAATCCTACAGGGATCTTCAATAACTGCATTTATTAATTTTACTGATGCTGCATCTGATGTTAAGCATATAATATTGCAGATGTATAATGATACAACAGATAGTTGGACGACTGTTCAAAATGATACTAATGCATCACATATTAGTGATGGAAGTGTTTACAATATTACTTATGCACTTTCTAATGCATCAGACAGCTTCCAATCGGGACATAATGTTTCATTTAGAATGCAGGGAGTTGATTATGCAGGTAACGTTAATACATCTGGTGTATTAATAGTACAGGTAAATGATAGTGCTAAGCCACTTATACAAGTAGGTATTAGTCAGACTTCAAATACATCTGGATTTGGAGGAAACTTAACAAATATGAGTTCTACTTCATTCTGGGTTGAAGTGAATATTTCAGAGAAGCAGAATTTGACTATTGCAAATATTAGTATTGATGGAGCTTTGACTCAAACTGGGAATTGTAGTAATTACCTTAATCTTACTACTGCAGCAGTTCCAGTTACTTTGACTAATTTGACAACAATTAAAGGGACTGACTATAGGAGTCAATTCACATCTCCAGAGATATTCCATAGTAGTTGTGGTACTGACTTAGGAGATGAACAATCTCATTGGGTGGTTGTTACTGCTCAGGATTCATGGGGGAATATTGAGACTGTAAATTATACTTTTACAGTTGACACGCGTGTTCCTTATGATATAACTTTGGGTTATAATACATCATTGGGAGGAACTGTTTCTGGTGTTGCAGAAGGTTTACAGCCATTTAATATATCCAATTATGCTTGGGTATCCATTAATGTGAGCAGTTCATCTTCTGGATTGAGGACATTGCAGTATAATACAAGCTGTAATAGCGCATTGGCTACAGT
>PVBE010062931.1_pt1 | contig 17254 bp, 16 predicted proteins | sample 1631181 | NCBI WGS metagenome assembly PVBE01 (sample SAMN08397723, study PRJNA350692) | Marine metagenome, whole genome shotgun sequencing project. | isolation source: water | place: Pacific Ocean | collected 2012-04 | reverse complement strand
CAATATTACTAAGAGTTTGCATATAACCCCCTAATATTGTGGCTAAATTATTTTTTTCAACCTACTAATATAAAACTAATTAAAAACATTCTAAAATTAATCTGCCACAAATTAAAAAATAACTACTCTGTTGCTACCTTTTTTATATCTGGTACTTCATAGATCAATAAAGGATCAGTTCCATTATTGATGACGCTTTCATCAATAACGACTTTAACAATATCCTCGCTTGAAGGTAAATTATACATCGTATCTAGTAAAATATTTTCCATAATTGACCGAAGGCCTCGCGCTCCGGTTTTACGATCCATTGATTTCTTTGCGACAGCACGTAATGCATCTTCACGAAACTCCAATTCACAATCTTCCATCTCGAATAGATGAATATACTGTTTAGTAATCGCATTTTTTGGTTCAACCAGAATTTGGACAAGCTGTTTTTCATCAAGCTCATCTAAGGTAGCAGCAACTGGAAGTCTGCCAACAAATTCCGGAATTAACCCATACTTAATTAAATCTTCTGGTTCAACACCCTGTAAAAGTTCACTAACACTTTTTCTATCAGCTTGACTTTTTACTTCGGCCGAGAAACCAATACCGCCTTTTTCTGATCGCTCCAAAATAATTTTATCCAGTCCGGCAAATGCTCCTCCACAAATGAATAAAATATTTGAAGTATCAACAGGTAGAAATTCCTGCTGCGGATGCTTGCGCCCCCCTTGAGGTGGCACAGAGGCAATTGTGCCTTCAATCAATTTCAAAAGAGCTTGTTGTACACCCTCTCCCGAAACATCTCGTGTAATTGAAGGATTATCAGATTTGCGTGAAATCTTATCTATTTCGTCAATATAAACGATGCCTGTTTGGGCTTTATCAACATCGTAATCACATTTTTGAAGTAATTTCTGAATAATATTTTCCACATCTTCACCAACATAACCCGCTTCGGTTAATGTTGTTGCATCCGTAATTGTAAAAGGAACATTCAGTAAACGTGCCATTGTTTCTGCCAACAATGTTTTACCACTACCCGTTGGTCCGATTAAAAGAACATTACTCTTTGATAACTCAACATCAGTATTTTTTATTCCCTTTTCCAAACGTTTATAGTGATTATAAACAGCAACTGAAAGAATTTTCTTTGCTTTATCTTGCCCAATTACATATTCATCCAAAATCATGTTAATTTCTTTGGGTGTAGGTAACGATTTGATATCGCCAATTAATGATTTATCTAAAACTTCTTCATCAATAATATCGTTACATAATGCAACGCATTCATCACAAATAAAAACCGATGGACCCGCAATCAATTTTCTTACTTCATGCTGACTTTTCCCACAAAAAGAACAATAGAGCAAACGCTCTCCATCTCCATTCTTAGTTTCTATTTTATCAGTCATATAAACGTAATCCTCAGAAAACTGTAATTTCTAATATAAAACTATGAAATACTATTTGTCATTCAGAATATTTTAATTAGCCTTTTGGTAAATTTGCTCTCTCATCTAAAACTTCATCAATTAATCCGTAATCTTTTGCTTCATTTGCACTCATAAAATTATCACGTTCTGTGTCATTCTTAATAGTATCAAGTAATTGGCCAGTATGATCCGAAAGAATTTTATTTAAGCGTTCACGTGCTTGCAATATTTCGCGTGCATGAATATCAATATCTGATGCTTGGCCCTGAAAACCGCCGATAGGTTGGTGAATCATAACGCGTGAGTGAGGAAGACAATAACGTTTTTCTTTCTCTCCGCCAGCAAGTAATAGTGCGCCCATACTGGCAGCCTGACCAACGCACATCGTACTAACACTTGGTTTGATGAATTGCATTGTATCGTAAATCGCCAATCCTGATGTAACTGAACCCCCAGGAGAATTTATATAAAGATTAATATCTTTGTCGGGGTTTTCAGATTCAAGATACAATAGCTGTGCAATAATTAAATTAGCAACGTTATCCTCCACTGGTCCCACCAAAAAAATAACGCGCTCTTTTAATAAGCGAGAATAAATATCGTAGGCTCTCTCGCCCCTTGATGTCTGCTCGACAACCATCGGCACCAGATTTAATGCATGTATTTCATTTTTATTCATAATTATGTGTCGTGAATATTAATAATTTTTTTCTCATAGTGAAGTCTGCCTTTTATTCATAATTTCGTCAAAGGTGCATTCCTTTTCTGTCACATCTGCATGCTCCAAAACCCAATCAACCACATTATCCTCTAACACCAAGACCTCAACTTCTGCTAAATTCTTCTGATCAGAGTAATACCAATCAATAACCGCTTTTTGGTCCTCATAACCAGAAGCTGCATGCTCAACCATTTCTCGAACTTTTTTTGGATCAGCTTTTAAATTATTTTGCTTAATCATTTCAGCAAGGATTATTTGCAGTGAAACACGTTTTTTAGCTTGTTCTACAAGAACTGATTCACTCGCAGATGCAATTTTCTTTGCATCAACACCTTGTTGTTTTAAATTCTTCTCTAATTCGCTTTTGAGTCGATCATGTTCACTCATAATCAATGATTGAGGTAATTCAATTTTATTTTTATCGTGAAGCACATCAAGCACCATATCTTTAAGTTGGCGTCGAAGTGATAACTCAGCCTCACGTTCCATATTCTTTTTAATTTCACCCTCTAATGCATCTTCGCTTCCTTGTTTAATTCCAAGTTTTTCTATAAAACTTTTATCAATATTCGGAAGATTTATTTCATTAACATGATTAATCTTTACTTTAAATTCAACCCGTTTACCCTTTAATTCTTCTTTTCCATAATCTTTAGGAAACTTGAGGTTTAATACCACTTCTTCCTCAGGAGACTTTCCAATCAAACCATCTTCAAATCCTTCTATGAAGCTATTCAAACCTAATTCAAGATTATAATTTTCAGCTTTTCCACCATCAAAAGGTTTACCATCAATAAAACCTTCGAAGTTTATATTGATAGCATCGCCTTTCTTCGCGGCTCTATCAACAGGCTTTAACTCATGATGTTGTTTACGTAATTTTTCAATCATACTAGTCACATCACTCTTGGAAATTTTGCAAACTGGTTTTTTAAATTTTAATTTATCAGTTGGTTGAAGGGTGACTTCAGGATAAATCTCAAATACCGCTGTATAGGAAAGCGCTTTGCCGGCTGCATCATCAACTTTTTCGATTTGGGGTTGGCCTGCTGGTTTTAAATTTTCTTGATTAATTGCCTCAAAAAGAGTTGTTCGTACTAATTCACCAACAACTTCTTTTCTTACTTGTTCGCCATAACGATTATCAATTATTTTTAATGGTACTTTTCCGGGACGAAAACCTTGTACCTTGGTTGTCTTTGTCATATTTTGAAGGCGATTACTTACCTCTGAGACAACCCTGGTCTCGGGTACCTCAACATGAATTTTGCGCTCAAGAGCCCCTATATTCTCAACTGATACTTGCATGTTATTATTAGACTTCCTCATTTAAACTAATAAAATCAGCTATTTGTAATTGTAACCTAGATTTAACATAAAAAAAATCCGAATTTTACAAACCCTCAAGATATCAGCCAATTAGCCTGTAACAGGAGATATTTCTCGCCTGAAAGATTATGGTGCGAAAGGAGAGACTCGAACTCTCACGCCTTACGGCACTGGAACCTAAATCCAGCGCGTCTACCAATTCCGCCACTTTCGCATGGGATTTTATTCAGGAGTTTAAACTTTTGATAATTATTTGAACAATGTAATCTACTGTTAAAAACACGTCTCTGCAAATGATTTACATACTCTTCTGCATTTTCTACTTGTACCCGCTCCTGTAGCAGATGGGTTGATATTGAGAATACAATCTTCCCCCCATTGACTACATACAGTAATACATTTTTTTTCTTCCGCTGTATTGTTATATCCTTCCGGCAATAATAATTCGCCATCTAATGGTATAATATTTTTTTCAGGTACCTCTTCCGAAATAAGAAAACCATTAAAAGATAATAAAATAATTATCAGCATCAGGAATTTAGTTTTAAATAGCTTCATGTTGGGTGATATTTATTCTGGAGAAATAATTCTGTCAAGAATATTACCTATTTGTTCGCGATTATAGCCGGAAACAACTTCCTCTCCGATAACTGTCACAGGAACACTCAGTTTGCCAGAAAGTTTGGTTAGTTCCTGCTGCATTTTAGGATCCTTACTAACATCTTTTTCGTTAAAAGGAATATCGCGGCTTTTAAGATATATCGCAACATTTTCGCAAGTTTCACAGTCGGGTATTGTATACAGCACAACGTTTAATTTACTCAAATCGACCGTCCCTGATGAGTTTTTCCCTACGCTTATTTTTTTCTCACCAACAAGGCTTGTGCCCGGAGTACATGCTTTCTGAAACGTTTGATTGCCTTCCGCATCCTCACAAATCACAATATCTACCGCGGAAAATACAGGATGGCATAATACGCAGATCGCAATAAATATAATGTGCTTTATTAATATTGACATGTTTTAACCTACCTGTTTAATAATAAACATAATACTACTACTTTGACCTTGAAATTAACCAAGAGTTTTGTTTTTCTGTTTACAAAACTGACTCCAAAATCATATACTAAAACATGCAGATGATGGAGTTAAATCTATTTTGAGCATAAAAAACACACAACATATCATCTTAAATTTATGTATTTTTTTGATTAGCATGCTACTTACTTTAGCAGCACCTGCTGAAATATATAAGTGGGTTGATGATGAAGGCAAGGTTCATTATGGTGAAAAGTCGCCAAATACAACTACAAATAGGGCCGTTGAAACCATAAAAATCAAAGATGCCGTCAGCACCAGCAATAATGAACGTGCTAATGAGGCCTTCAAAAAAAAATCAAAATCACTTGATGAAAATAGAAAAAAAAGAAAAAAAGAAAAATTAGCAAAAAAGAAAAAGGCAGGTAAACAAGCAAAACAGAAAAAAGCATGCGAAGAAGCAAAAGAAATACTGGCGGGTCTTCAAATGCCAAGAGTCGCCCTGACAGACGGTGACGAGTATGTTTGGTTAGATGAAGAAGAAAAACAAGTAAAAATTAATGAAGTTAAAGCGCTGATCAAAACGCTTTGTAACTAATGAATTATAGCTCCCAATGATAGGCCTGTTTTAATAACTCTCTTAGTAATTTTCCGCGCGATTCATCTCTATAGGTCTTTTCAAGTATAATCATCGCCTCTTTTGCCCTTACATGACCCAGTAATGCTAAGCTCGTCATCGCCGTTTGAACGACATAGTGATTAGTCGAATGAACCATCTTGACCAAATACTCAATATCATCCGGGTCCCCATTTAAACCCAGTGACACGACAACCTGTGCGCGGATGAATTCATGATCGGCATAGCGATGCGAACGAATGAATGCTTTATACTCTTCGGTATTAAATATCCTGACCCGGTTAATCGTGCTGGCAAGTGCGATTCGGGGAGGAATCTTTTCAAGTAATTCCCATGCTAATTCGGGGTACTGTCCTCGTTTTCTATCCCAAATATTCTGATAGAGATGTAGTACTGCTCTATGCCAACGCATCGAATAAAGTGCATGGAGAGTATTGGTCAGATTAACAACATTAGGCTCGGTGAGTGCTTCTCTCACCTCTGCGAAAGTGGCTTTACCATAGGTAATCTTTTCTCGCAGCTTATCATAGTCCAAAACGGCCTCGTTATTTGCAAGCGCATGGGTTCCATGAGCAAGAAAACCGATCAATAAACAGCTATTAATTAACTTAATAAATGAAAACATCGAACTACAAACTATGGGTGTCTACAGAAAAAAATGAGTCGCTAATCTATTTAGCGCCCCCAACAGGCATCAACGGCAGCGGCATCGGCAGCATTAGTGTTAGAACAAGTTTCAGGACTACCTGTTGGTGTCATGCACTTCTCGCCCGTACTCCTTAGTGATAAAACACCACAGTTAGGATCCACCATTTGTGGAGCAACAGGAGTGGCATCCAGCACATATGCTGTTGTCGTACTTCCAGCTCGGATCGTTAAATCATATCTAAATGTTTCGCTAGGGCAGCCAGCAGCAGTAAGGGCATTGCCACAGAGATTCACTTGATTGGCAGCACAATTCCTTGCCACAGCGATTGCGGTACCGAACCGATAACAATCGCCATAATGTTTTTCCATCTCTGAGGCAGCGTCCATCAGTATAACTCTGCCTTCGGCGCGTTTACCACGAATAACATAGGCGGTATAAGAAGGAAAGGCGATAGCAGCAATAATTCCAATAATTGCAACCACAATCATCAACTCAATTAATGAAAAACCTTGGCCGCGACTTTTATTAATTTTAAAAAATGACATCATCATAAAATTATTCCTTAGATTTGCCTTTATTATTATAAGTTGAAACTAAAAATCAACTGACTCATTCCAGTAGGCTCTCTCAGGTGTTGTTCCTGATAGTTGTCCAAGAGATGTCGGTACACCATCAGATTGAACAATACCAATCACTCCTTGTTCAGTAAACACGGGGATGACATCAGAAGGTATGCCGCTGCCAATTACCTTCCTATATCTATTCGCACCTTGACCGCCTCCAACTTCAGTGACTTCAGGCACATCAGCCCCTAAAATAGTTAAATGATAAGCACGCGCGGTACCGATGTTGGGTGACGCAGAGCATGGGTCCTTTTTATTTGCTTGTTGTGCGGTCGTGCCAGTTCCGCTTCCGGTTGTTGTTTCTGTGATTGGATCAAAGGTCGTAAAACTAACCGCGCCGCCTGCGGTTAACGGAGCTGAAAGGGTCTTCTCGCCAGCCCTGCCGGAGTTTGCTTTAGCATAATCAATAAACCAGCCATTGGAATCTTTTATCTTATTCTCATCGACTTTAGCCTGTTCTGACATACCTTTTTCTGTGACATCAATTAAACTAGTGCTGTCTGCATGAGAATAAGCTTTGCTCGTAGTGTCAGGATAATCGTCATCCTGCCCTGAAACATGGTTTTTATCTTTATCTTTAAGTCCATTAGCATCGATTACCCGGTCACGAAACGCATAGAATCTATCCTTTACGGTAGTCTCTAATGGGTTCGGGCGATTTCCGGTACCCATAAGCACGTAGTCATACTCTGGTTCATCTGCAAAAAGTTCGTCACTCACCTGAACAATCGAAGGTGGTTCAAAAAAACGACGTCTATTAGAGGCATCATTACCAGAAATTGCAGCCAATTTGCCGACTATGGTCGGCTTACACGAAGGGCATTTAGAGCCACCATTCATTGATACCATCTCGGCGAGATCAACACGCCACACCTGTCCACCCAAGTCACCAACGTAGAGACGGTCTGTTAGCCCATCAATATCGGAATCAAGGAATTCAATTCTAGATGGGATAGAAAAATGCATATCCGTAACTTCAATATCAGCACCGCTACCATCACCGCTGATTGATAAAATCTTCTTCCCATCCATTGGGTCAACAATGTAGATTGCATTACCCAAATAATCATTACCATCATTATCGCCTGTTGAAAACTTGGTGCTATCATCCAATTTTGGATCATAACCACCGCCAAAGATTAGAACATCCTTTGGATAGGGGCCTGAGCTGCCATTATCAACCATGATAGTGGTGATTTTTGGTTGCGACCAAGTTTGGCCAAGTCGTGAAAAATCGCCCGTTGTATTGCCACCTGCGATACGCCACATAAATTGGGGATTGATTTTAGTATTGTTCGAAACTTGAGTTTCAGGAGATAGTTCAAGCGCGTAGATAAAACCATTTGTGCCACCGCCACGACGTGTTGATGCAATGACTCGGACAAAATCAGGATTACTGACCCCAGTAAGACTCTGGGACCCGCAAGCTCCATCTCCGCTTCCTAATCGCTGGCCAGTTTGTGGGCTAATTACTCCGTCTTGGTTAGCGTCACACATCCATACGGTTGGGGTTGAATCCATACCGTACATATGTGAATCCTGACGATTATCAAACAATTGACGTTGCGCCGGCCAAAAATCACTTGACATATAGCGCCACTCCTCTACGCCTGTTTTGCCGTTCACCATATGCAAATAACCCGCGTTAGTGCCATAAACAACCTTATCGAAAAAATCTTGTCCACCAGGTGTGCCACCATAAGTGATGACAACAGGTGAGCTATGCAAAACATCACTCACTGACCAACGTTGATTCTGATTAACATCATTTTCAGGATCGGTTGTGTGTTTTTTACCGAGCATCCAAAGCATTCTCTTTTCACAATCTTTACCATCTGCAGTATTGGTATCAGTCGATGGTGATTTACAAATTGCTGAACGTATTGTTTTACTTGCATCGTCATCCCAATTATCTTCTTTTATAAAAAATCCTTTTGTTGTTAACAATGGCGTGCCTTTAACAGCATCAAAATTCGAAGCAGTATCATTTTTATCGGTAAGTAGAGTGACGGATTTAAAATCAATTATCTCAGCACCTGCACCCCCTTTTGTCACTGCCTGGCCATCTTTTATAGATGACCAAACGCTTTGGCTGTCTTCTCTGAATACTGGTCTGTTGGGATCAGAGCTATCAACAACAGAATTGTTATTAGCATCTAAAACGCCGCCTAGTTGGCCACAACTACCTTCAAGACAAAGTTTATATTTCTTAATATTACCATTCCATCTTTGTGTAAGTTCCGGGGTAAACATACCGTAGTAGACATCACTACGACTTGTTAATTTATTAAATGCATCTATTGCCAGTGCCGGTGCGGCAAATGAACTTGGTGCGCTCCTGACATCGGAGAGAATTACCTTAAAAACCTCCTGTAAATCACCGGCGGTATCGGCAGAATAAAAACCGCCCCCACCAAGATTTGCGACATCTTTTAGAAATTGTACGGGGCCTGCTGATTTCAGCGCAAAGGCAACAGTATGGGTTACGACATTTTGTTTGCCGGGAATGCTTTTGTTTTGATCCTCAGTCGCCATGAACTCAACGAGATCAGGGACACAGCTCTCAGCTGTTTGGCGGTTTCCGTAGTAGCTGCGACTGCTGTATGAATGATTGGCATGCCCTGGTAATTTAAATTTACTGTTATTTGCATGGCATGTTCTGGTGTTCATTAGTTGTTTAATTCTATTACTATCATTACCCCCTGCCTGGCCATCGGTTAGGAGAACCTGATGATTAGCTGCACACTCAAGATCAGTTTTAATCGGTGAGAGATAGGTTGGGTTGCCATTAATTCTTCGGTGACGGCATCTGGAACTACCCAGATTATTTTTAGTGCACCCTGTCGGGTTTAAAACCAAAAACTCATCAGTACTACCACCGCCACCACCATAATAACTACCTCCACTCGTTGTAGGTGTTGCACCTGGACAATTACCAGGTCCGATACAATAGGAGCCGGGATGGCTAATTTGGCCATAGGACCCGCGATTTTTACCATGCACCATTGTCTCACCACGAAAGTATTTTGCAGTTTCTAGCATTGCGCCTGCAATGGGCGTACCGCCCCTTGCGGGCAACTCTTTTACTTTTTCTTTTAATACTTCGCGTACCGACTTAAAAGGAATTGATTGCGAATCATCATACTTAATAACAAGACGCGGGGCCCTTGATGGGTCACTATCAAAACTTTCTGCAATACGTGTGCCGGTTCCAGTGATAGAAAAACCCATATTATTTTTACTACTCCAATCAGCACGATTAACAACCTCCTGAACAACCGCTGTCAAATCAGGACTAAGGTGTTCAGCGCCGGGTGTATCCCAGTCATCTTCAGCATTCGCACCTGATAGTGACCAGCTGGCCGATGCTGTTGTGAATGGCGCAGCTGTACTAGAAGCAGGAGAAATTGGGCCGACATTACCAACATCAATAGCTTTAATGGTGTAGTCCGCAGCACCCGATGAGGTACCTTTTGCGCTAAATTCTATATGTGCATCCTTTACTGTAACGCCTTTTGGAACTTCAACGGCGGTAAAACGAAGACCGACTTCTTGACTGCCATTATTAGGGTCTACACCCAAAACAAGGTCATCACTCACCGTGTCAAGTCGACTACCGGCATAACTATCGGCATATTCTTCTGCATCATCACCACTTGAGGCGATCTGAGAGACATCCATTGAAGACATGCAACCCGCCTGTGGCATATAACTATAGACAAACTTCGGCGCAAGGGCCGCTTCTGCGCTATCACGACTATATAGTTTACGTATTTGGTCGGCGTTTGGACTGCTCGCATCGATTAAAAACGTAATCGCATTACCGCCACACCAACCAGAACGATTCGTAATTTGATGAACAATGCTTTTAATGTCGTTTGTGGGTTTTGTAAATTGGTCAGAGCAAGTATTCGCAGCACCCGTCGCTGTGGTCACAGAACAGGTAGTCGATGCGGGGGCAGTATTTAATGTTGCATTATCAACAGTCCAATTCACCACGGTTCCGCCGCCTTTGCGTGAACTTAAATTATTTGTCGCCGAGCTTAGTGGCGGAGAATCATCGACTTGTTCGGCCTGCATCTGCCAGGTCACTGAACTTGAACCGCCCGCTGCTGAATTTGTGACTAATAGTTTAGCCTCTTGCAAGGTCGCGCCTTGTGGAATACGGATATCTTCAAAACGTAACGCAATTAACTGGTCATCGCCTTCAGCGCCTGCAACCGCCTGCATCTGGATGCGAAGTTTAGGCTGGCGTGTGCTGCTAGAATTACGTGCGTAAGGGAAACGTGCACCTACACTGGTTGCGATTTTAAACCCCATTGCGTTACCTGATTGCCAATCAGATCGATTGACGATTTCCTGGACAATCGCACCAACATCCGGAGTTGAATATAATCTGTTTGTTCCTGTACCCGGGATACCATCCCAGGCAACGCTTGCGTTGGTGATTGGTCGACTGGATAAATCGCGTCTTGTTCTACTAAAGCTAGTTGTATTACCAATATTAAGCCCGGTGATAACGGCATTGGTACGAGTGGTTTGCCGACTTCTGGTAGTAAAATCAAGAAAAGCAGATTGTATTGTTGCCCCTTGTGCAATATTGACGCTTTGAAAACGCAATCCCAAATCAACCACTCGGTGGATGTAAGCAAAAGTGGTGTCTAACATATTCCCATTACTGTTAAATTCAGAGGCATCATCACTACTGATGGCAACCTCAACGGTTGTTGTTCCGGATTGGCCGGTGGTACCACCAAAATCAAACGCCTCAAGCACATCATCGTTTAAAAAGACCTGACCGATGCTATTGCCCGAGACTCTTTCTTCAGCATCATCGGTATTGTTGACTAATGCTGCTTTAAATTCTAGCGCTTGTGTGGTTGTTGATTCACCAACAACAATGTTGGCATTACCATTAATCGGGCTGATTGGAAATAATACAGAGCCGCCGCTATCACTGAAACGTGATAGTCCGACATTGACATTATCCAGTGTCGTTAGTAGATCACCCATCGCATCCTTTAAAACACTCATCCGCGACGTGCGTCTATTCGCACCGGCATCACGCGAATTCATACTCCCGGAGGTATCCAGAATAAAAAGTACATTGGGGTGCGTCTCGGCGGCATCGGATGTGCCGGTACCCATATAAATATCGGTATCATCTGCTTGGCCACTACTACTCGCAAAGATCAAAAGTGCCGCAAGTACTGTTTGTTTCAATTGTATGTAAAAAATTCTTAAAGAATGATTTGTGTTCAACATTGTCAACTCCTTATAACGCTACAGTGTTAATTATTTGTATATTGCTATTTTAAAATTAATTATCCTAGTTTTTTACATATCGCTTCCGCTGCAGTATCAATATCTTTGTACTCGGCACAATCTAACTCGCCACCGCCGATAGCAGTACAGACTTGCGGTTTATCGCCACTTTCATACCCTGCGTCATCAGGGCCAGTGTCCAGAGATTCAATGTTAATGGTCTCATCATCTGGTGGAAGCATCTCTGTCGGTGCATCAGTCAGACCAATACGATGAAAAAGTGTTGTGGCATTCCCATTCGAACATACCAGATCATAAAGTCGATTTTCACCATCGATACCCAGGTCTTTTATTTGCATTTCCTGATCTGCAGCTTGGGAAAAAGCTGACAACAGTGTGAGGCCTAGTGTCATCAAAAAAATATTTGTTTTATTCATTTTTCGTCCCTCAACTTTATTGTGTTAATTTGCGCCAACCTGAAACATACCCAGAGAAACCGTTGATTCTGCACCGGTATCTGTTCTTGCTTTTGATTGAAGTTCAAACCAATAATTAGCAAATGAAGAATCAAAACCAGAACCACGTGTCACGGGCGTTTTTTGTAAAAAAACAGATGAGTAAGTGACGTTAACGCCATACCCCGTTGCAACGGTGCCTAATGTGGCAGCATCGCCCTGACTAAAACTATTCGTGCCATCAGGGTTAAATGCGTTTGATGTGTTCATTGAACCGGAATTTGCAATCGCCATCTCAATACCGGTCTCAGCGGCCTGGAAAGCACGGTTTTTATCTTGCGAATTCTGCGCCATTTTTTCATCCATTGAGGTGTTACCCATCATCGTTACCGCGAGCAGTGTCATCAACACCATCAACACAAGTGCCGTGAAAAGCACAGCCCCGGACTGTGATGTTGGTATGCTAATTGCTTGCTTGTTACTCATATCTTTCATTATTATCTCAATTTCCATGGGTCTATCACGCCGCCGAGCTTTATAGCATGATTATAATAGTTTTTTTACTACCAATAACCTGAAATAGTCGACATTTTTTACAATAAGTATTTAATTTTATTAGAATAATTTATAAAAATACCATCATCTAAAAGGTACGGATTTATGTGACGTAGTTCACATATTATCATAAAAATGCGAAATAGTTCACATTTTTAGTTGATAGACAACTGTCGATTCCTGAGCGAGACAGTTGCCTCTACAATCTTTCGACGTCTATGGTCATCAGCCACCGGGGTGGGGTCAAAAGGTGGGGCATTTAATAATTGATAATTATTCGTGGTATCTAATGGCGCAGTAAAATCCTCATCAACGGTTGCAAAGAGTAGCGCAAGTTTAACACTGACCACATCCTCCCAATTAGTTACCGCTGTTGCGTTGGCATAAACATTCGCAACACGATTACCAGAGGTGTCCTCTCCATAGAGAATTTGCATATTTTCTACGCCATCAATCAATCTTTCCGCAAACTCTTCAAATAGGTTGGCGTTATTTGGATTGGCATCAAAAACTTGACGATAAAGCCCCGGGCTGCCGTTTTGATCTTGTCCCACGAAATAACGTCGTGCACGAAAAACCATAATATCAGCGGGCGATGCTGAGCAGTTAGTCGTGTCTGCAACGGTATATTGCTTACTTAATGTGCCGGAAACATTACCTGGTGGACCACCGCCTATTGTATGGTCCAAAACAAATGGGCTTGTTGGTTGATTTGTGCCGAGCTGAAAAATATTAGTCGCCTCACAATCTGTCACAGCATATACGCCACCACTAAGAAATGTTCCCCCGGCAATAGTAGCGCCCGCCTGAGCTTGAGCAGTAATGTTGTCGGCAGCATTAGCCATATTGGCGCAAACATTAGTATTTGTATCTTCCAAAAAGCGAACGGTAAAACCATCGCTCGCGGCTAACATGGTAACAGCTGTTGCGTCGCCAAAGGTAGCGACCCGGGTATCGCCAGTAAATACTGCGGTACCGCCAACTGTTGCATCGGTGCTTCCTGACGGCTGCCACGCAGCTCCGCTTTCTGAACCTTCAATTGAATTAGGCTGAACAGCACCGTTTGTAAATGCCATAAAACTTAAAAGTGCGGCTGGGTTTTGGACGGTCCCGATACGTACATTAAGATCGTTTACGACGTCCTGTTGAATAGCACAACCAATAAAACCTGTCATGCGTAAATCTCGAATCATTACTTCCATTGCAAAACGTGCGTTTTCTGCCAATCTACCTTGATAATCAACTTCTTTATAAACACGTTTATTGGCCGTAAACATACTTGTCGCACCAAGAATCATTAATGTTCCCAGTAACATCGCGATCATAAGTTCGATTAATGTCAAACCGTTTTGTTTTTGTCGTAATGAAATAAACATTATATTGGATTTTATCGATTAATTTTTATTCTGCCAATTATACGCAATTACATGCCGCTGCATTAGCGCATGCGCCCGGATCAAAAGTATAATCCATCGTATGAACTTCGCCATCACGGTCAGTCCAGATAACCCTAAATGTAAAGATATTGATAGCTCTGGCCGCGCCAACCGGCACGACGGCCGCACTAAAGATTGAGGCTTGCGAACCCGGCGGAAGTCCTTGTTCTAATGTCGCTCCCATACATGCTATTTCATTAGCCATCCCCGCATTTCCAAGGGCACTAGTGACATCACAAGCACCAGCATTACTCGCGCCAACAACATAGGGGCTTGCTACGCTAAAAAATCCTTGAGTCAAATATGCATTCTGACATTCACGATTGGCGCGAATTTTATCGGCAACTTCATAAGCAAAAAGACCAATCTGACTTCGAAGATAAGCATCATTACTATTTTTCATGCCTTGTAATTGCAACATCGCATTGCCCAACATACCAAGCGCAACAATCAATAACGCAACCAGCACTTCAACCAGGGTAAACCCTGATTCACTCGTTATGTTTTGGTATTTAATCATGGCTTGGTAAAAGGATTACAACCATCAATATTTACTAAGTAAGTCTGAGGTCTGCCGATACTGGAGATCCTGGTTTCCCTTCCTCTCTCTGTGCCTAAAAAATTTGCCATACAAATTTGAAATACACCGCCAATTGCTTGGGCATTAATTCTACCGCTAGAACTATAGCTAATTAATTGACCGGTGACATCGTCAACTGTTGTATGACTTACCTGAAGTCCTCGTGCAAAATTGGCTGCATCGCCGCACCCAAGTTCAACAACTTTTAGAATTCCGGCTGTATCACATACGCCAGGCGCGGTGCCACCAGTTCTTGTAATACTGTTATCGTGGTCCTCTACCCCAGTACACACTCCATCACCATCTGCATCCACTTCATCTGTAATAATTTCAAAGCCGGCACGCCACGCACCGTTTCTCGCTCGTATTGAAACAACTGCATTTCTTTTTGCCGCTTCGCTTCTCGCATACTGAAGTGTGGCGACTAATCTATTGGCATTAGTGACAAGACAATTATTATTTCTCATTGCATTATATGAAGGAATACCAATAGCTAGCAGAACGCCAGCAATGACAATCACTATCATCAATTCAATCAAGGTAAAACCTATTTGCTTTTTATGTCGTATGTATCTCATTTGTAAATATTTTCATACCAAATCTAATTAACAATCATACATTAGTAGTGGCATAAGACCAATCCATGGCCAACCTGATTTATCAGTATTATTACAAAAAATATACCTACCACTCTACCTCGATTACTTTTATTGCTTCATTGTTATATGCAATCACTGTGGCAATTCCATAATCATTTTCAATATTAAAACTAGTAACATGATACTGGTAATTATTACCATATTGGTCTTGGGCTGACTTTACCGCTTTTGTTATTACTTCACTGCTATAGAAAAAATTAAAAAATACCCCGATCAATATCATTAACAGGGTCCCGGCTGCTACCGCAGAAAAACTTATTAACTTAGGAACAGACAATTTATAACCTCCGCCTATAAACGCCTGAATGGATTCACTTGTAGAAAATTGTATACACATCCAAATTAAAATTGCGATAACACAACTAAGAATTAGAGCGAATGATAGTATTGATGTGCTTTGTAATTTGATTTGCACCATAATTAAATCAATTGGTGTTAAATAAAAATATAAAATTACAATGCCAAATACAAGAGCAGCAAAAAACGTTACAAAAAAACGAGTGATAAGTGCGGCGATAAGATTCCCTCTAATTAAAAAGATGCCGGCAACAACAGCAAAGATATTAAAACTCGACGTGTAACTAAATCCGTTAAATATAGAATAAATCATATACCCAATATCCATAATCCCTATCACCAATAAGGCAATACCAACTTTTTGAAATGGATTATTGGATTGAGACATATTTACCACATATCAAAAACCAATCTTGTTTGCAGGCGTAGCTGACGGAGGATCTCTGCCATCTAATGCGTTCTCGTCAATATTTGGCATTAATGCCTCACCCGTAGTTTTCTTTCTTTCTATTTCCTTTATGGTATCTTCAATTGAGACGAACCTTTCAGGTGTGGACGGATGAGATGCGGCATGATTTTTGTCAATCGAGCCTGGATGCTTAACCCCCATTCGTCGCCAAAAATAAGCTGCATCCGATATGTTATATCCTGCAGATTCACACATGTATAACCCAACATAATCTGCCTCTGATTCGAATTCCTGGCTATATGCCTGAGCAAAGTTTTGCGTAAACATGCCTTGCGTATCAATTCCCGTCAAAACTGCAATTAACATATCAATCACGAAACCTCCCATGGCATTTGTTCTTTTTGCGTCAATATGTCTCATTGCATTGTGCGCAAGCTCATGCGCAACAACTAAAGCAAGTTCATCATCCGATTTTGTAAAATCCATCATGCCTTGTGTTATATATATATTATTGCCATCAGCAAAAGCATTAACAGTATCGTCATTCGTTACAATCAATGGATAATCACAACTTTCAGCAGGCGTGACAGTAAATGATTCGGTTATGTCATTACGTATAATTTGAAATGAGAGTTCTGCGTTATCTTTGATTTCTTTTTTCAAAAGATCTGAAAAGTTTTTGGACGCATTCTTGCCAATTGGCACATTCTTGTCATTGGCCGATAGTAAAACATCGCCTACCTGCATACCAACGTTTGCAGCAGGACTTGATTCGACGACATAAGTTATCTCTAATGCCTCGCCTAATCCCAGCTTAGAGATTGCAATTCCCTGGTATTCCCCTTCAAAATCATATTTGTTTGCATATCTTATTCCAATTGATTTCCTTTTCCTGTCTTTACACAAAGATAAAGATTTTTTTAAAATGGGTGCGCCGATTTTTAATAATCTATTTTGGCTTTTTAGCATCTCTTTGAGTGCTATCTCACGCTGTTTCTCAGCTTCAATCGCAACAGCCGCATCATTAGGTTTGACCCGTTGTGTTGTAGGTCCAACACAAGCGCTTAAAAATACCAAAACCGAAATAAGCAGGAACTTAAGAATTTTTATATTCATGGCTATAGTTAAAAAAATATTTTAAACCCTTGAAACAATCAATTCCATGAAAAATAATAAT
>PVBE010188843.1_pt1 | contig 17255 bp, 12 predicted proteins | sample 1631181 | NCBI WGS metagenome assembly PVBE01 (sample SAMN08397723, study PRJNA350692) | Marine metagenome, whole genome shotgun sequencing project. | isolation source: water | place: Pacific Ocean | collected 2012-04 | reverse complement strand
GGTTCCTGCTCGGGCGCCAGCTGTCGCTGCTCCGCTTGGGCCACTACCTCGCCGGCATCGGGCTGCCGACGGCCAACCTCAAGCTGATGTTCTTCTCCGCGTGGAGGGTCACCGCCCCGGACGTCGCCGTGCCGGACGTCGGGGATCCCGACGCCATGGAGGAGATGGTCACCTACCTCGGTGAGAACATCCCCGGGGCGTACCTCATCGACCTGTACGAGACGATCCAGGCGCTGGTCATGTCGACGAACGACATCAACCTGTCCGCGTGGGTCCGAGGGGTGGAGCACACGGCCAACCGGGTCGGCCTGCTGCTCTGCGGCGACGTCGAGACCGCGGCCCGCCTGGTCAAGGCGGAGGCCCACCCGATCTCCAAGGCGGACTCCAAGGAGCGGGTCAAGGAGCTGTTGCGGTACTCGGTGTCGCCGGAGCACTTCCGGGCGCGCAGAGAGCTCGGCCTCGCGGTGAGCTCGGGATCAGGGCTGACCCCGACGCTCTGACGGGTCGGGCTGGGCCCGGCTACAGCTCCGTGAGCGTCATCGTGTACGGGGCGGTCGCGCCCTCGTACCCCTGGATGATCACCAAGGTGCGGCCTCGGTGCTCGAACGACTCGTTGTCGTCGACCGAGTCGCTGCCGATGTTCGTGCCGTCCGGCGCGGTGAGCGGGGCGATGCCGTCGGCGCGGGCCTCCACGGCGTACACGTCCAGATCGCCCTGCTCGTTGTCGAACTCGAGGTCGAGGCGCCAGCGGCCCGGGATGTCGACGGTGAAGAAGTCAGGGGCGCCGGCGCAGATGCCGCCGTCGAACGAGCCTTCCCGGATGTCCGAGGCCTGGCCGGGCTCGTCGTTGGGCTCGAACCGCTCCTCGTCGCCCTCGTCGCAGTTGGACGGGCCGGGGCCGGGGCCGGGATCTCCGCCGCCGTCACCGCCGCCGAAGTCGCTGTAGTCGCCGTTGGGGTTCGACGCGATCTGCTCGTAGGGCAGGACCCACTGGGTGGCGCCCTGGTCGGCGATGATGTGCATGTCGCTCATCCGAACGACGAACGCCGCAGGGAAGCCCTGGATCGTCGGAGCGTTGTACATGATCGGCTGCGGGCGGGTGTCGCGGTCGCCCACGCGCCAGCTGGTCATGTCGCGGATGTGACCGTTGAGGTACCGGTTGGCCTCGACGCTCGACGCCAGCTGGCGGGCGTTGTTCTCGGCCTCGACGAAGATGAAGCCCATACCCTTGGACGCCAGGCTGTCCTTCATGCCCACGAGCATGTCCATGTACTCAGGGCAGGCCGGGCACCACAGGGCGCCGATGAAGATGGTCAGGGTCGTGAACTCCTGATCGCAGTACAGGTCCTGCAGATCCAGCTCCACCTCGTTGCCGTCGCCGTCGAACGCGCCGTCCCACGCCAGGCGGGGGATCACCTGCCCGCCACGGAGCTGCTGGCCGTGGGCGGGGTACTCGCAGACCTCGGGGCCGGGGTCGGGGTCGTCCACGGGATCGTCGACGTCGCCGCCGTCATCCACGGGGTCGTCGTCGCCGCCCCCGCCAAGGTCGATGTCGGGATCGATGTCGCGGTCGTCGTCCGGGCCGTCGTCATCGCCTGCCCCGTCGCCGGGATCGTCGCCGTCGTTGGGCTGACCGTCGTCGCCGTTGCCGTCCTGGTTGTTGTTGTTGTCGCCGTTGTCGGCGCCGTTGGCATCGGCGTCGCCGCCATCGCCCGGCTGGGCCACGTTGCCGCCGCCACCGCCGTTGTTCGCCGGCCCACCGCCGCCGCCGCCGCCCCCCCCACCGCCGCCTCTGCGGGCGGGGCCACAGGCCGCGAGGGCCATGGTGATGCACGCCACGAGCACGATTCGCAGGTCTTTTGACATCGAATTCCCAGGGAGGTTCCGGCCGGCCCGACAGCCGTGGATTGGTACCAGATTCGCGACCCCGGGCGCCAATGTGAGGTGCCGTGGCACACTGGCGTCCATGAGCCTGGATCCCGGCGACGCCTTCGTCCTCGACAGCGAGGATGCCACCGTTGTGGACGTCATCACGGTCACCCAGGGCTCAGGCGAGGACGCCGAGTCCTGGCCGCTTCGCCTGATCGAGATCGCCGACGAGGAGCTCCTCATCGAGGAGTACTCGGGCAAGTGGACCCTGTATGAGCGCGACGGCTCGGGCAGGGACCCCGTCCACGTCAAGGAGGATGACGTCGTCCGGTACGCGTGGGAGGCCGGCGGTCGGAGCGACTCGGGCCGATATGTGGAGGGCACGGCGGCCGACGGACGGGACGTCCTGCACATCGACGGCCAGCGCTGGATCGAGGACGACGCCCTGGTGCCCGCCGGCATCGACGGCGAGTGGCGGGCGCGGGGCCACACCCTGGCCTCCGATCTGCGGCAGGCCGGCACGCCCCAACCTGAGGAGGTCTCCTCGGGTGCGCCGCTCGTGGACCTCGGGTTCGCGGCCGCGTTCACCGGCTACATCGCCGCCGCCCTGTTCTTCGGCGCGCCGGGCTTTCGGTGGGTGTGGTGGGTGTGTGGGCTGCTGGCGTTGGCGGGGTCCCGGTCGAGCCCGCGCTTCGGGTTTCATCGCACCGCTCGGATCGTGGGGTTTGCGTTCGGGCTCTGGCTGGTGACCGACATGGCGTACCACCTGGCGCCCGAGCCCGTCGCCGGCGGCTGGGACATGGGGCGCGCGCTCTTCTTCCTCGCCGCCGCGTGGCCGCCCTACCTGCTGCATCGGCGGACGTTCCACATGGTCACCGACGCCGCCGTCGGCGCCGCGGTCGCCAGCATCGTCGTGTTCGGCGGCCTGTTCCTGTTCTGGGCCTTCATCGACGAGGACCTGTCGTGGCTCGCCAGCTGGGGCTGGTACTTCGGCAAGCCCGCCTACGCATGGCTCTGGCCAGCCTTCTTCGTCGGGGCGCTGTTCAAGTACCGCAAGGACTACCTGGACGCGCCGCTGGACGCCGCCGCATACGCAGCGCTGCGCATCGAAGTGGTCCGCCAGCTCCGTAGCGGGGGGTTCGAGGACGACCTGCTCAGCGTCGGACGCCAGATCGACGATCTCGCAGACGCCCTGCGGCTCTGCGACGACCCGGCGGTGATGGCGCTCATGGCCCACCGGCCCGCGCTCGAGGCCGCCGCCAAGGCGTTCGAGGAGTCGGCCGGCAAGGGCTGGCTTCGGCTGAGCGCCGCCCCGGACGATGTCGCGGAGCTGGTCCGGGCGGACGCCCGCACCCTGGCGGACGACCTCGAGGCGATGGCGGCGGGATCGGGGGCGCTGCGGGTGTCGCCCGCGCTGCGCTGGAAGACGATCTCAGGTTAGAGCCTCGGGCTCTAGTTCTGCGGCCCCGTGCAGATCACGCTGGCGTCCTCGCCATGGCCGCAGTTGTGCTGGCCCCAGCCGTTCTGACCGCACTGGTCGAGGCGAACCTCCTGACCCGTGCAGTTGACGTTGTCCATCCAGATCTGGCCGCCGCCCTGCCCGAAGCGGGCGCAGCACGGCGAGTCGACCGCCTGGCCCTGACGCAGCTGGTTGCAGACGACGGTGGCGTCGTTGCGGTCCCAGCCGTCGTCGCAGACGGTCCCCCACGTGCCGTTGTGCAGGATCTCGACGCGGCCCTGCAGCTCGTTGCCGCCGGCGAGCCGGATGGCGCCTTCGCCACCACACACGCCGAACTGGCACTCGACGCCATCGTCGCAGGCCTCCTCGCAGTCGCCGCAGTTCTGCGGGTCGTTGAAGCTGTCGACGCAGGCGCCCTCGCACACGATGAAGCCCGGCTCCTCGCAGCTGCACTCGCTTTGGTGGCAGCGCTGATCGGCGGGGCAGGCCAGGCCGCACTCGCCGCAGTTGTCGTTGTCCTCGGCGAGGTCCCGGCACGCGCCCTCGCAGTCGACCAGGCCGCCGTCCTCACATCGGCACTCGGCGGCGCGACAGACCAGCCAGTCGTCGCAGAACTCGCCGCAGCCGCCGCAGTGGTCCTGGTCGTTGGTCGGGTTTCGGCACGTCTCGCCGCAGCGTAGCCAGCCGTGAGGGCAGGGCTGCACGCACTGGCTGTCGTGGCAGTCCTGGTCGATCTCGCAGCGGTGGCCGCACAGGCCGCAGTGATGGGCGCTGGTCTCGAGGTTGGTGCACACCCCGTTGCAGATCTCCTCGTCCTCCTCGCACCGGTACACGCAGTCACCGGCCCGGCAGACGTCGATCTCCTCGTCGCAGATCACGCCGCAGTCGCCGCAGTTCGTCGGATCCGCATCGACCGGGATGCAGACCCCGTCACAGCGCACCAGGGCCTCCTCCTCGCAGGGCTCGCCCTCGCCTTCGCCCTCGCCGCCGGCCTCCTCGCCCCCGCCAATGCCGACGCCTTCGCCCTCACCGCCGTCCACGGCGTCCTCGCCGCCCCCCTCGCCCTCGCCGCCCGGGTCCACCACGTCGTCGCCGTCGCCACCCTCGCCCGGGCTCTCCCCGTCTCCCTCGCCCGGGTTGCCGCCGGCCGCTTCGCCGTTGCCGTCGTCCCCGTCGCCACCCTGGGCGCCCGGCCCGGGGGCAATATCTGGGCCGCCGCCACGGTCGTTGCGCGCCGGAGCGCAGGCCGCGGCGATGGCGAGACAGGCCAATACGGGCAGGCAGAGGCGTGGTGTCATCAAGGGGGTCGCTGAGCTGGAGGCTTCTGGCTCGTTGTTACCGACGCAGCGGTCACCGGGTCAACAAGGGGGCCGGATTGGTACCATCGGGCGATGCCACGCCCCACCTCCCTGTCGCTCGCCCTGGCCATGACCCTGCTCGCTGGCTGCCTCGGCGACGGGAAGAAGCCCGCCGGCGTCGATGAGGCTGGCGATGAGGCTGGGCAGGAGGCGATCGCCGGAGAGGGAGAGGGGAACGGGGCCGGCGCAGGCGAGATCGGCGATGAAGGCGCCGGCGACGCCGTGACCGAAGGCGAAGGTGAAGGTGGGGGTCCGGGCGAGGAGGGTGAGGGCGAGCCTGGCGAGGAGGGTGAAGGCGAGCCTGGCGAGGAGGGCGAGGGCGAGCCTGGCGAGGAGGGCGAGGGCGAGCCTGGCGAGGAGGGCGAGGGCGAGCCTGGCGAGGGGGGAGAGGGCGAGCCTGGCGAAGAGGGCGAAGGCGAGGCTGGCGAGGAGGGTGAAGGAGAGGAGGGCGAGGGTGAGCCTGGCGAGGAGGGCGAGGGCGAAGGGGGCGAGGGAGAGGAGGGCGAGGGCGAGCCTGGCGAAGAGGGCGAGGGCGAGGAGGGCGAAGGCGAGGAGGGCGAAGGCGAGGATCCGCCCCCCCAGTGCCGCCGAGACGACGACTGCGAGGGTGATCTGCTCTGCGATGACGAAGGTGGCATCTGCGTGGAGTGCCTGCGAGACGGGGACTGCCCGCGAGGCACCCTCTGCCGCGCCAGCTCCTGCGAGCCAGGCTGCCGGCAGGACCTGGACTGCCCCGATGGCACGCACTGCGGGCCGGACGGGAATCGCTGCGTGGAGTGCCTCGAGGATGACGACTGCGGCGACGCAGCCGCCTGTCGGGACAACGCCTGCACGCCGCGCTGCGAGGACGCCGGCGACTGCCCGGGTGACACCGTGTGCTGGCCGGACGCCGGCATCTGCGTCGACTGCGTCCAGGACGGCGACTGCCGGCTGGGCAACGTGTGCGAGAACCTGTTCTGCGTCGACGGGTGCCGCGACGACCGCGACTGTCCTGACGAAGGACGCTGCACCGCCCAGGGCCAATGCGCCGAGTGCGTCGCCGATCGTCACTGTCCCCCCGTCGGCGGGGTTGCCCAGGTGTGCGACGACGGCGCGTGCGCCGCGGGCTGCCGCGACTCGGTCCAATGCCGCCCGGGCGACGTCTGCCGCGCCGACTCGATGGCCTGCGGGCCGTGCGAGCAGGATCCCGACTGCGAGCCGGGGCAGGTCTGCACCGACGACGGTTGCCGCGACTCGTGCGGTGACGATCTGCCCTGCGGCGACGAGGCGCCCCACTGCGTACAGGCGGGCGTCTGCGTCGAGTGCGTCGACGACGACGACTGCGGCGAGGGACACACCTGCGAGGCCAGCGCCTGCCACGTGAGCCCCGCGACCCAGCGGATCGCCATCTGGCAGGGGGTCAACGCCGCAGGCCCGCTCAACGCCGCCGGGTTCCAGACCGAGGCCCTGTCCCACGCCGCGCTGCGCCAGGGGGCGCTGACCATCGACCGCTATGACGCGCTGGTGCTCGGCCGCCAATGGGGCCGGCTGACGCTGGCCGACGTCGGGCTCATCGGCGACTTCGTGGTCGCGGGCGGGGGCATCGTCACGGAGTACGACGGACTGGTGCCCTTCTTCTCGGGCCACCACGCCACCAGCAGGTTCCGCTCCACGGGCCAGCTGGGTTGGTTCGAGGGCGAGGTCGGCAGCGGGCTGCAGCTGGCCCGGGGCACAGAGATCCACATCATCGACCCGCGCAGCCCGGTGGTGCAGGGGCTCGACAGCCCGATCGCCTCGCAGAACGGCACCCAGTACTTCCTGACGATCTACGGCGACGATCCGAACATCCGAACCGTCGCCACCTATGCGGGCAACGGGACGGTGAACTTCCCCGAAGGCGACTGGCCGGGGATTGTCGAGGCCCGGGTGTGTGACTCGATGCTTGTCTTCCTGCCCTTCGACTGGCAGGACGCCCCCGCGGAGCCCGCCACCAGCCGGCTGATCGTCAACGCGGTCACCGTGGCAGTGGGCCGACCCGACCGGAGCATGGGGGGTCCCTGCCCCGACGACGGGGACTAGGAATCAAAGGTATCCAAGGCGGGCGCCGTTAGAGCGAAATGACGTGTCCCTCACCGCCCTGGCGCCTGCTGTTGGCCTGATCTGCCCCCTCTGCGACCGCGCATCGGGCGAGATCCGGCCTGGCGAGCGGCCCAGGTGCCCAGGCGACGGCTCGTGGATGGTGGACCCGCTCATGCGCCGTCAGCATCCCCGCGATCCGCTGCTCGGTATGACCGTCGCGGACCGCTACGCCATCCTCGGCATCCTCGGCGTCGGCGGCATGGGGGCGGTCTACCGCGCGATGCAGATGCCGGTCGGCCGCGAGGTGGCGCTCAAGGTCATCCGGGTCAAGGGCGACCGCCCCGAGGTGGTCGAGGCCCGGTTCCGCCAGGAGGCCCAGGCGATCTCCCGCCTGCGGCACCCCTGCACCGTGACCCTGTACGACTTTGGGATCGAGGACGACGGCACCCTGTTCATGGCCCTCGAGCTGGTGGAGGGGCGCACGCTGGCCCAGCGGATCCGCAAGGGCCCGATCCCCTACGACCGCGCCTGCTACGTGATGGCCTGCGTGCTCGACGCCCTGGTCGAAGCCCACGCGCTGGGCCTGGTCCACCGCGACCTGAAGCCCGCCAACATCATGCTCGCGCCCTCACCGTGGGGCCGCGAGCAGGTCAAGGTGCTCGACTTCGGCATCGCCAAGGTCATTGGCGCCGAGACCGGTGAGGACAGCGATCGCCTGACGAAGACCGGCAGCGTCTTCGGCACGCCCCACTACATGTCCCCCGAGCAGACCTACGACAAGCCGCTCGACGGCCGCGCGGACATCTACGCCGCCGGCGTGGTCCTGTTCGAGGCGCTCACCGGCCGCCTGCCCTTCCGCAAGGACGCGGTGGTCGACCTCCTGCTCGCCCACCGCCATGACGACCCGCCCGCCCTCGACCCGGCACTGGGCGTACCTGCGGCGGTCGAGGCGGTGATGCGTGCGGCCCTGGCCAAGTCCGTGGGTGAGCGCTGGGCGGACGCGGAGAGCATGGCCGAGGCGCTGCGCCAAGCGTCCGGCCTGCCGATCGACGACTCGGGGCGGATGGGCACACCCGGCCCGGGATCCCCCACCGCCCTGCGCGTCGTCACTCCGGGCAAGGCGACCCGCGCCGAGGTGCCGTCGGCCCGCACGTCCGCGGTTGCGGATCGGCCCACGTTCGGCACGTCCGAGCTGATGTCGGCCGAGCTGGTCCCGATGACCGGCCACTCGGTCCGCCGCATGCCGCTGGTCGGCGTCGCTGCGAGCGTGTTCGTCGGCGGCCTCCTGCTCCTGGGCACCCTCGCGCCCAAGGAGTCCCCCATGCAGGCCAAGGTCGTGTCCGCTGCGACGGCCCGGCCGCTGACCGCCAGGCAGGCGGCAGCCCGTGCGGACGCCGCCGGCATCGAGGCCTGGGGTCGGGGGGACAGCGCGGCCGCGCTGGCCGACTTCGAGCGGGCGATCGTCGCTGACCGCGCCTACGCGCCGGCCTACTACCACTCGGGCGCGGTCCGCGCGATCCAGGGTGACGGACGGGGCGCCGTGGCTTCATTGGAGAGCTACCGCGAGGCCGAAGGCGACCTGGAGCTGCTCCGGGAGCGCCTGGAGGGTGATCCCGACTTCGACGGCGTGCGCAACGACCCCGACTTCCGCTCCTGGCTCATCATGCACGGGCTCGCCGATGCCGCGCCCCCGCCGCAGGCCGCACCCAAGGCGCCCGCACCCGAGCGCACCATCGGACGCGCTCCGCCCCGCCCGGCCAAGGCCAAGGCCAAGGCCAAGGCCAAGGCCAAGGCCAAGGCCAAGGCCAAGGCCAAGGCCAAGGTGAGGGCGAGACCCAAGGCCAAGGCCAAGGCCAAGGCCAAGGCGAAGCGGACATTCCGCCAGACCATCTCGGGCGGGCTCGAGGTGCCGACCTTCTAGAGCCCTGGATCACCCACGACGCGCCCCGGTTCAAGTCCCCGGCGCGCGGTTCCGATCGAACAACTGTGACGATGCCTCTCGCCGTTGCGCTCGCCGCTGTGGTCGCGGCCCCCACCTCCCCGGGGGACCGAAACGCCGCGCAGGCGCATGTCCGACGCGCCACGGACCACTTCGCCAGCGCCCGCTATGCCGACGCGGTCAAGGCGCTCAAGGAGGCCTACAAGCTCGTCCCAATCAGCGACCACCTGTACAACATCGCCCGCTGCTTCGAGGAGATGGGCCGGCCGACCCCGGCCGTGGCCTATTTCGAGCGCTACCTGGCCGGCGGGGCGGACCCGGTGAAGATCGAGCGGGCCCGGGAGGCGCTGCGCCGCCTCGGGCGCAAGGTCTACGGCAAGCTCCTCATCGCGTGCGGCGCCAAGGGCGCCCGGGTGAGCGCCAAGGGGCTCGGCGAGGGCCCGTGTCCGTTCGAGCGGCCCAAGGTCAAGGCCGGGCGCTACCTGGTGAAGGTGACCGCCGAGGGCCGGACCGCCGTCGAGATCGAGGTCGGCATCAAGCCCAACAAGACGACGAAGCGTCGGATCGCGCTCGACGAGGCCCCGGGCACGATGACGGTGCGGTCGATCCCGCTGGGCGCCGAGGTGCTGGTCGGAGGCCGGTCGGTCGGACACACCCCCCTGGACGACCTCAAGCTCGCAGGGGGCGTGCATGAGATCGAGGTCCGGAAGCGAGGATGGGCCACGTGGAGCGCGAACGTGCAGCTGCAGCCTGGCCGATCGACCCAGCTGACGCCGGAGCTCGAGCAGTCCGGCGGGCGGATCGACGTCACCAGCGCCCCCTCCCCCGCCGAGGTCCTCCTAGATGGCGACCCGGTCGGAACCACGCCGCTGCGAGGTCTGTTCGTGACCAGCGGCGAGCACGTGGTCGAGGTCGAGGCCGCCTGGCACTCCTCCTGGCGCCGAGAGGTGCAGATGGTGGGCGACGAGGACCTCGTCCTGCACGCCAAGCCCACCTCCCGGAAGGGGGCGTGGCTGTTCGCGAGCGGCGCGATCGTGGCGGCCATCGCCGCGGGCGCCGTGTGGCAAGGCGCGATGGGCGGCTACGAAAAGCGCGACGAGCTCAAGGCCAGCTACGACGCCAGCCGCGACGACGCCAGCACGGCGACGCTCGCGTCCCAGGTCCGCAGCGTGGAGAGCGACTCCGCCAAGCTGATGATCGCCGGGCAGGCGCTGGCGGGGCTGTCCGTCGTGCTCGCCGGCGGCTTCGCGTGGAGCCTGACGTGGTGACCCGCGCCGCGCTCTGCATCGGCCTGCTGGTGGCGGCCGGCTGCGGCCCCGCCGCGGAGGTCGCCCTCGACAGCCCGTTCGATCCGGCCAACGCCGAGGCGGACTTCGACGGCGACGGCCTGACCAATGGCGAGGAGCGGATCCTCGGAACGGACCGGCTGCTGTCTGACAGCGACGACGATGGGATCCCCGACGGCGAGGACTCCTGCCCGGTCGGCCCCACCTCCTGCATCGACCTGCCGCCGAACGGCCCGGACCCCGCGGACGGCGGCGACGAGGACGGCGGCGAGCTCATCGGCCCCGGCGACGGGGGCAGCGCAGATGGCGGCGACGACGGGCAGGGCGGGGAGCACGGGGACGACGACGACGGCGGTGGCGACGGCGAGCTCCAGCCCGGCGACGGCGACGACGGCGGGGTCGGCGACGACGGCCCGGGGGACGACGGCCTGGGGGGCGACGGCACCGGCGACGACGACGGATCGGACGGCGACGGCGGCGAGGACTGCGTCCCCAGCCCCGAGCTCTGCAACGAGGTCGACGACGACTGCGACGGCGTGGTGGACCCCGGGTGCAACGGCTGCACAGGCGACCAGCAGCTCAGCGCCGGGTGGGTGTGCGTGCCCGCCACGGGCATCGGGACGACGGTGCTGGGCAGCGACGAGCACCAGCCGGGTCGCGACGACGATGAGCGGGCCCGCCACGTCCGGCTCACCCACGCCTTCCTCATCCAGACAACCGAGGTGACCCGTGATGACTGGGCCGACCGCATGCTGCCCCGGGAGTTCAGCGACGCAGGCGCCCGCGCGGGGCTGCCCGTGGACGGGGTCAGCTGGTACGACGCGCTGACCTACGCCAACGCCCTGTCCCGACAGGAGGGCCTGCAGCCCTGCTACCAGCTGTCCGGCTGCCGAGTTGAGCAGGGCGGGGTGCTCGATTGCTCCGACTGGGAGTGGGCCGACGGGCCGGACTGCGAAGGTCACCGCCTGCCGACAGAGGCCGAATGGGAGTACGCCGCACGGGCCGAGACCAGCTTCGACGAGGCGGCGCTGGAGGACCAGGCATGGTGCGGCACCGGCGGCGACGCCGACCCCGAGGTGGTCCAGCCGGTTCGCGGCCGGACGCCCAATCCGTGGGGCCTGTACGACATGATCGGCAACGTCGCGGAGTGGGTGTTCGACGCCTACCTCCGACACCCGGAGCCCACGAGCGTCGATCCCTTCGAGCGGGGGCTCCCCAACGAGGGGCGGGTCCTGCGCGGTGGGAGCGTCGGCAACGGCTGGGACAGCTGCCGGCCGGCAGCACGCGACCTGGACGTGCCGGACAGCCCAGACCCCGCTCGAGGCTTCAGGCTGGTCCGCACCGCGGATTGAGGCCCGGGCGCATCACTCCTCGAAAGGCGAGCCTCCTGAAGGCTCGTCCAGACCCATCGACGTAGCCATCTCCGGCTGGCTGCCCGCCGGCGGCGCCGCTGGGGTGACGGCGTTGCGTTTTACCCACTCGATGAGCTGCTTCAGATCGACCGGACCGGCCGCCGGGCCCCTCGAGGCGGCCAGCACGTCGACGAGCGCACCCCGCTCGGGCACCTGGTGCACGCCCGCAGGCACGAGATCGGTGCGCAGCGCCGTCCGCAGCAGCGACAGCAGGACCGGGCTGTCGTCGTACTCGATGGCCGCACGCAGCAGGAAGATGAGCTCGCCCATGGCCTGCTCTGCGTAGCTCGATCCCCGGCGATCCGAGCTCGAGGTGCGGATGTCCGGGGCGGCGCCTCCGCCCCGCAGGCGGTTGATCTGCCGGGCTTGCATGGCGTTGTCGGACGTGGTCGAGCGGAGCCGGGAGGCCAGAGACTGCATGATCTTCAGCCCGACCCGAGGGGCCGACTCCAGGATCTCGTCGAACGTGTGGCTGGGCATCACGTAGGCCTCGACGTCGTTCTCGGCGCGCATCGTCGCCGTCCGCCGGTCTTGGAGCAGGTACGACATCTCGCCGAGGTACGTGCCCGGCTCGGAGATCACGGCGACCCGCTGGCCGTCCTTGTAGATTCCCACGATGCCCCGGCAGAGGATGACGAAGGTGTGGGACTCCTGGCCCTCCACCACGATGAGCTGGCCCTTGCGGTAGCGGCGCAGCCAGCGGCCGAGCGCATCTCCGAGATCCGAGGTCTTCGTCCGTCGGTCCTGGCTCACCGCCCGATCCTACCGCTGATCTGCCAGACGGCTACGAAAGAGCGGTGGAGATGGCCATGGCCAGCAACGCCGTGGCGGTGATGGAGGCGAGGCCCATGCGGCTCTCGGTCCACTCGCGGCGGCCGGCGACGAGGTGGGCCGGAGCGCCGCAGCACCGGGGCTCCACGCCTTGCACGCCACAGACGTCGCAACGGAACTGTGCGGAGGTGGGCGACAGGCGCAGCGCCAGCAGCAACGTCAGGGCGCCGCAGATGGAGGCGACCGCGATGCCCGCCCAGCCACCGTGCAGCGGCCCGCCCGGCCAGAGCGCGGCGGCCAGGGGCGGGACGGCGGCGGAGGCCAACGCCCAGGGCAGGGGCCAGACTCCGAGCCAGAGCGTGAGCGTGGCGACCATCAGGCAGGTGCCGCCCGAGACGGTGGCCAGGTAGGGGACGTACAGGCTGGTGGCGCCCGTGCCGTCGAACAGGAACAGCACGGCCACACCGGCGAGGGCCACCTGGAACATGCGCGACAGGCCGACGGGCTCGCTGTCCGGTGTCTGACGCAGCAGGGCGAACGTCAGGACCACGAGGAGCACGAGGCTCGCGGCCAGGGGGCGGAACCACGCCTCGCCACCGAGGCTGAAGGCGGCGTATCCGGCGAGGAACGCCGCGATGGCCGCGGTACGGGTGAGGATGCGCCGCCGGGCCAGGAGGAGCATCACCACGCCGAACACCATCATGAAGGCGGAGCGGGTCCAGTGCTCGGCGCGGTCGAACTGCAGGAAGTTGCCCAGGACGTACCATGCGCCAAGGGGGATGAAGACGTTGTCGAGGCCCCGCACGGAGATGGCCTCGAAGCAGGTGACCAGCACGGCGACGTTCAGTCCGATGAGCACCGACTCGATCCGGCCGGTGCGCATCGCCAGCAGCAGCGGCAGGTGTACGCAGAGGAAGGTCGCCACGAAGAACGCCGCTGACCCCTCGAACGTGCGCCGCTCGCCCAGGGCGCTGTACGACTTCTGGCCATACCCCTTGCCGATGAGGGCGGCGGCGGAGTCGGCGAACGTGAGCACGAGGATGGGGATCTGGAACAGGAGGGCGTCGTCACCGGCGAGGAAGAAGATCGCGGCCACGACCAGCGGGAAGGCGTAGGCCCCGAGGCTGTCCCGATCGATGCCATGGACCCCGTGGAGCGCCCCGAGGATCCGGCCACCGACGACGAGCCCGAGGAACAGCAGGCTGAGGATCGTGACGGTCCACGGCGAGCTGAACAGGTACGGGAACGTCAGGCAGACCAGCCCCGCACCGATGTGGGCGGCCTTGCGGCTCACCTCGACCGGGGCGCCCCGGCGTCGGACGAGCTCGGCGATCGCGAGCACCCATACCGTCGCCAGGCTCACCAGCGCGGCGGCGCCCCAGTCCCCCCCCGGGATCGCGATGACGGGCATGGCCCGATGGTACCCCGATCCAGCCCCTCGACCGCTGCTGTCTCGCCCGGCGCCGATGCAAGCTAGAGTCCGCCGATGATTCGACGCTTCGACCGGATGACGGTGACCGTTGAGGGCCTGGACGGCGACCTGTCCGGGTGGGCCGAGGTGGACGGAATGCGCATCCACCTTCCCGGCGGCCTGCCAGGCGACGAGGCCGAGGTCCGCATCGAAGCGGTCAGTCGTCACCGGCCCGAGGCCTGGGCCAGCCTGCGCAGCCTCAGCGACGAGGGCGGTCGTGTCTCGGACCGGGTCCCGGAGTGCGAGCACGCCTGGCCGCTGGGTGGCCGTTGCGGCGGCTGCCCGGGGATGCACGTCGACTACGAGCTGCAGCTCCAGGCCAAGGCCGCCGCGCTGGCCGAGGTCCTGGCCCCGCTCGCTCGCCCCGATCCGGTCGAGGTCCGGCCCTCCCCGCTGACCAGCGGATGGCGCAATCGGACCAACCACGTGGTGCAGCGCAAGCAGAAGGGTCCTGTCCGCCTGGGCTCCAGGGCCCCGCGCAGCGCGGACTTCGCCGCGATGGACGGCTGCCTGGCGGTGCGGCCCCCCATGGCGCGGCTGGCCAGCCGGGTGGCGGGGCTGCTCAAGCCGGCGCGCGGCATCCGCTACGTGTCGCTGCGGGTCAACCAGCAGGGAGACGCCCTGGTCGAGCTGATCACCCGAGACCTAGGCGCCCCCTGGGTCCCCGAGGTGGCTGAGTCGATCCTGCGGCTGCCGCCGGTGCTCGGCGTCGCCGGCTCGGACAACGACAGCGACGGCAACGCCATCCGCATCGCCCCGGCCCAGGTGCTGTGCGGCGAGGCGACCCTGACCGAGCGCTTCGGCGACATCCCCGCCCACGTCACCTCCGACGCGTTCCTGCAGCTCAACCCGGAGGTCGCGGAACAGATCTACTCCGTCGTCGCCGGGTGGGCCGGCGCCGCCTCGCCCAGCAAGGTGGTCGACCTGTACTGCGGCGTGGGTCCGTTGGGGCTGACCGCCGCCGCGGCGACGGGCGCCCAGCTGATCGGCGTGGAGGTGCACGCCGGCAGCCAGCCGCTGGCGAGCCGCGCGGCGAAGGACGCGCAGGTCCCGGCCGAGTTCGTCGTCGCCGGCCTCGACGACGCGGTGCCCGCGGGCATCCTCGAGGACGCGCAGGTGATCACGGTCAACCCGCCCCGCCGCGGGCTCGATGCGCCGGTGCGCTCGGCGCTGGCCGATCTGTCCGGAGACCGGGTGCTCGCCTACATGAGCTGCAGCACGAAGACGCTGGTGCGCGACGTACAGGCGCTCACCGAGGCCGGCTGGCGCCTGACCGACCTGTCGGCCTGGGACATGCTGCCCAACACCGCCCACGTGGAGCTGCTCGCTCGCCTGGAGCGCTAACCGCGCGGAGGTCTAGAACTCGCCCTCGCCCTCTTCGCCGCCGTCGCCATCGTCTCCGGCCGGGGGCTCGGGCGCCGGAGGGGGCTCGGGCGTGTTGAAGGTGGCCGACGCCGCCTGCCCGTAGGCGTCGCGGCAGGTCACCACGAAGGGGGCCTGCTCCTGAAGGCGGTCCTCGTTGACCTCGATGAGCAGGGTGGCGCGACGACCGTCGACGTCGTCGATGGCCACGACGCCGCCCAGGGTCTGCCCTGCGTAGGTGATGTCCACCCCGTCCGGCGGCGTGGACTCGCATGACACCAGGCGGCCGTCCGTTGACACGTCGACGGGCTGAACGCCGCCGAACAGCAGGTCACCTCCGGGAGGGGTCAGCCTGGGCACGCCGGCCACCCGCACCCGCGCGGTGGCGGCGGACTCAAGGGCGTTGGCGGTCACCAGCGCCTCGCCGGGCGCTGCGCCCTGGGTCACCAGGAAGGTCGAGGCGCTGGCCTCGCCCTCCGCCGACGGGCCAAGCCGCAGCTCGGTGGCGGCGGGATCCTCGCCCCCCGCGCCGAGGAACTCGCCACGCTCGGTGGTCAGGCTCACCGCGACGCCCGCGGGGTTGCCGGTGGCGGTCACGGTGACGGACGCCGGGACGGACAGCGTGGACGGCAGGTGGTCCTCGCCATCGGGGTAGTCGACGGTCACGCTCAGCGCCGCGACCGCGGGCGGATCGCGCAGGGCGACCGAGGCCGCGCCCAGGTCGTAGCTGCGGTCACACGAGTCGAACGCGGTGACGGACAGCAGCACTTCGCCGGTGACCGGATCAGGCTCGAGCGTGCCCACCGAGGCCAGCTCGAGGTCCACGGACCATTCGCTGAAGTTGAAGGCACCCTCGTCGGGATCGGCGCTCACGCGGGCGACCTCGAGACGCTGGATCGCCAGGCCGTCCTCGTGCTCGGCGGTGCCCTCCACGTGGATCACGGCGCGGCCGTCCACCGAGCTGCGCCACGACTGGATGCTGCCGGTGATGCGGACGCGGTCGCCTGCGCCGTGGCTGCAGTCGATCTCGGTCTCGGGCTTGTCGAACCGCTCGCAGCCGGCCGCGGCGGGCAGGAGCAGGGCGGACAGGGTCAGGATGTGCAGGCGGTTCATCGCAGCATCTCCATCGGGCTGGTCGACAGCGCCAGGAAGCTGGGGCTGACGTTGAAGACGATGCCGGCCCCCAGCGCCAGGGAGTCGGTGGTCAGCTCCTCGCCGGGCACTGCGGGCCCGCCCACGCGGCGGTTGGCCGACAGGCGACGGACCCTGCGGCCGACGGCGGTGAACGCCACGGAGAAGGCGTCCACCGGCTCCCACTCGATGCCCAGGTGGAGCGAGGTCAGGAACTGCGGCCCCACGTCGCCCGGCGACAAGAGCCCCAGGCCCAGGTAGGGCGCGAAGCACCACGGCTTGTAGGAGCAGCCCGAGCGGGGCCGACCTCCCTCGTCGAAGAACGGGGCGTACCCGACGACCAGCTCGTACTCGAAGGGGTCGAGGTCGTTGGCGATGATCTGTGGCTGCTTGCCGCCCTCGGGGGTGCCCACCGAGTAGTTGGCGTTGACGGCGCCAAGCCCGACGCCGGCGAGGCCGACGCGGATCGCCCCGCTGAAGGTGCGCTCCACGAACAGCTCGACGCGCAGCTGATCGAGGACCGCCTCCTCGCCCGGGCGGTGCAGCCCCAGGATGAGCGAGAAGTTGGGAGGCGCAGGTGGGGGCAGGGTGCGCTTGGTCACGACGCGGGGGGGCGGGCCTGCGGCGCCGCCGCCGCTAGCCGCGGGGCCGACGCCGGGGGGCTTGCGGATCTGGGCGTAGTACACGCCCATCTGACCCTCGGTCTGGATGTCGACGCGCAGGTCCGCCGGGTGCTTGACCCACACGACCAGGGGCCGGTTGGGGCGCATCACCCCGCCGGTGTTGGTCACGACCCGGTGGCTGGCGAAGCGCTCGCCGTCGACCACGGCGCACACCACGATGGCGTTGTCCGGAGCGTCGCGGGGCGGGCACTGGTCGCCCGGGTCGGCCCGAAGCGGCCCGATGTCGGGCTTGCGCGCCGCCGCAGGCGCCGCGGCCGCATCGGCGTGGGCGGCCGCGGCCTCCGGCGCGTCTTCCGGGGGCTGGATGAACTGATCGGCGAGGGCCGACGCAGGCACGAGTGCGACCAGGGCGGCCGCCAACATGAGGTTTCGAAGCATCAGTGGGTCCCTGCTCAAGGCCGCGTCGCCTTGATCGGAAAGGAGATGTGCTGGTGGATGTTATCGCGATCGACGACG
>PVBE011282246.1_pt1 | contig 17256 bp, 16 predicted proteins | sample 1631181 | NCBI WGS metagenome assembly PVBE01 (sample SAMN08397723, study PRJNA350692) | Marine metagenome, whole genome shotgun sequencing project. | isolation source: water | place: Pacific Ocean | collected 2012-04 | reverse complement strand
GTCTTTGGAAGTCGGCTCGGTGCCGTGGATATCGGTCCAACGGCGCCGCACGCTGGGGATCTCCGTAATCAAGCCGATGTGAACCTTTTTGTGGGCGCCCATGGGGATGCGGGCTTCCTCCATGGAAATGGTGACGCCTTTTTCCTCGAAGACCTTACAGAAAACGACGGCCGGCGCCATGCAGCCGAAGTCCATGGTGGTCCCGGCCCAATCGAAGATGACGGCGCGGATCGGGCCCCGGTACCGGCGGTCATAGGTGAATTCGCGTTCATGGGTAAATTACATGGGGTCGGTCCTCTGGGGTTGATGTGGTGAATTAAGGGCAAAATAACTACCATTTTGGTTTATTATCGGTAAAATCGTAAATATCAAGATATCTATTGAATATTTTAATGATTAATGATTGATCATTATGTGGCTATAGCCCTTTCTTGGTGGCGCCACTTTTAATCCCTAGGGAATGTGTCGCGCACATCCCTGAGGGCCTCGGCGACTTCCAAAAAGGCGGCAACCATTGGAGATTGGCGGCGTTCCAGTAAACAGTTGACATGCGCGGTGGTGAAAATATTGACGTTCGAAAACTCGACCGGATGCAGATCCGGGTGGGGGAAAAATTCGATGTCGGAAACGACGCCGATTCCAATGCCGCGGGCGACCGCCAGCCAAACGGCCTCGCGGCTGCCGATTTCCATGACCGGGTCGATTTCGACATTTGCCTGGGCAAGCGCCGTTTCTATCGCTAGGCGGGTGGTCGACCCATTTTCCCTGAGGACCATCCTTTCGCCTTGTAATTCTTCGATGCGAATACGTCGCCGGCGCGCGAAACGATGGCCTTTGTGCACGAATGCGATGACCGGATGACGTGAATAGGGCATGGCATGAATGCGGGGATCGTCTTCCACATGGGCGAGGACCGCGACATCGGCCGTATAATTGAGGAGTCGTTGCACCATTTCGCGTGAGTTACCTACCGTCACCGAGAGCTTGATCCTCGGGTAGCGTTCCGAGAAGGCGCTCAACATCTCCGTTGCGTGGTACGGACCCACTGCCCCGACATGCAACTCACCGGTCTGAAACCCTCCAAAGGCATTGAGAAGGCCGTCCACTTCCCCTTCCAGGGTCATAATCCGACGGGTGATCTTAAATAATTCCTGGCCGGTTTCGGTCAGTTCCACCGTATGGCCGCGGCGATAAAAGAGTTCAACGTCGTAGAAAGCCTCAAGTTCCTTGACCTGACTGGTAATGGTCGGCTGTCCAATACTCAGTACGCGCGAAGCGGCTGTAAACCCGCTTTCGGTGGCGACGGCGTGAAAAGATCTAAGCTGTGTATAGAGCATTGGTAAAACCAATAGATAGTATCTAATTTTTATATTTGATCAATAATAGAGCTTTGTGTAAAGCTTCAAAAAACAAAATAAAAATGATTAGGGTGGCGCAGCTCGTATATTCAAGCGGGCATCTAAGGGGAGACTTCTTTTGGGCACCAAGGAATACGGCACGAACCCGTTACCGGTTTCGTTTTCCGAAGGAACACGTCCATTGGGCCGCTTTCTTTCCACCGTGCTGCCAAATTGCTTCTCCGTTTCGTTTTACGCCACTGTTATTCCATCTATTATGGAAAATGGTAGACCGTGCCAAGGCGTGGTGGAGCGGGAAGCTTGGGTTTAATGATACGTTACCGGGCCGGTCAATTTCATGGCCGAACGGGTGCGCAATATTGGAGAGAGTAAAAATGAGGACAACAGAAAAAAACCGTAATCCCGGGTGGCGTAAGTTTATTAAACATGGGCTTTTCGCCGCCGGTGCAATTGTGCTGGCGTTTGGCTTTGGCTTGAACGGCGCTGGCAAGGCCCAGGCGGCCGCTTGCGAAAACCCAAAGGCGCTCACGTTTGCGATGGTTCCGACTGAGGAAACCATCGCCGAATTGCAACTCTACAAGCCGGTCACCGATCGCATGGCCAAGCTTACCGGCAAAAAGATCCAGTTCTATATGCCGACCTCCTATGCTTCGGTGGTCGAAGGTCTGCTCAGCAAGTTCGTCGATGTCGCCGTGTTGGGGCCCTATACCTATGTCATCGCCAACAACAAGGACTCCAACGTCGAGGTTTTTGCCACCTATGCCAAGAAGCCCGGCCACATGCAGGAAGAAGGCCCCGGCTACCGCGCGGCGCTGATTTCGAAGAAGGGATCAAAATTTACTACCATCAAGTCCCTCAAGGGCTCGATCCTCGGCCTGACCGATCCGGGCAGCACCTCTGGCAATCTGATGCCGCGGGTGGTGTTCTCTCAGGTCATCGGCATGGACCTGGACAAATATTTCGGCAAGGTCGCCTATACGGGCAGCCACGAGCTTTCCACCGTTGCCGTTGTTCAGGGCAAGGTTGACGCCGCTTTTGTCGCCACACACCGTTTTGACAACGTGGTCAACAAGGGTGAAGCCAGCCTCGAAGGCGTCAATATCCTGTGGAGATCCGACCCCATCCCGCAGGATCCGTTCGTCTACCGCAGCCCTCTTTGCGACGACATCAAGAAGAAAATCGCCGAGACCTTCCTCGACCTTAAGGGGCAACCTGGATCCCAGAAGTTCCTCGACAACGTTAAGTCCAACAAGTTCGTCAAGATGGAATCGAAGGACTACGACATTATCCGGGCACTCAAGAAAGCCAAAGACGCACGTAAGAAGAAGAAAAAGTAATAAACCACGACGGTTATAAAGCGGCCGGGGTTTCAGGGTTATTCCTGGGGCCCCGGTCGTTGCTACCTAAGACCCATATTCACGTATCATCCGCCTTTTTTGGTGACGGACAGGGGAACTTGCGCTGATGAAAATCCTTGAAGTTAAGGAATTGCACGCCAGTTACAGCGCCAGTGGACCGGAAATCCTCAAGGGTATTTCGTTCACCGTCGAAGATGATGATTTTTTCGCCATCATCGGCCCCAGCGGGGCCGGCAAATCCACTCTAATCCGGTGCATCAACCGTTTGGTGGAACCGACCTCGGGCGTAATTGTTTTTGACAACCGCACGGTCACCACCCTTTCGCGCAAAGAGCTCAAGCTGCTGCGCCGTGACATCGGCATGATCTTCCAGGAATTCAATCTGATCAATCGGATGAGCGTCATGGATAACGTCTTGTCCGGCCGGTTGGGCTATACCGGCAACTTGCGCGCCCTGTTTCGATCCTTTAAGCGCGATGACATTGACCACGCCTTGCAGCTTCTAGAACGGGTCGGCCTGATTGACCATGTCGATAAACGGGCCGACGAGCTTTCCGGCGGGCAGCGCCAACGGGTCGGCATCGCCCGTGCATTGATGCAGAATCCGAAGCTCCTGCTGGTCGATGAGCCGACATCGGCGCTTGATCCGAAAATCTCGCGCGAAGTCATGGCGTTGATTAAGCAGATGGCGACGGAGCTCAAGGTGCCGTGCCTGTGCAACATTCACGATGTCGATCTGGCGAAGGAATTCTGTAACAAGATCATTGGCCTGCAGGACGGTGTGAAAATGTTTGACGGCCTGACCGGGGATATGGACCAGGCCAAACTGGATGAAATTTACGCCATGGAGGTTCTGTAACTGGCGTTATGAGTACTATGGCAACAGATATCCCGGCCCCCAGGATTACGTCACAGATCATCTTGGACCGGCGGCGTGCGAAACGCCGGATTATGGCGGTTATCTACCTGGTGCTGTTGGCCCTCGTAGTTTGGAGCGTCCAGGTCACGGTCATCGAAGATACGGACTGGGAACGTCTGGGCGGCTTCGCTAAGGTATGGGAGGCGGCAAGCAGGTTCTTTGGCCTTGATATGGCGCTGTTTCCCAATCTGATCATACCGGCCATCGAAACCCTGATGATCGCTTGTCTGGGGACCATGCTGGGTGTGCTTATCTGCATCCCCGCGGCCTGGTTCGGGGCTATGAACATCACCCCTTACAAGCCGATTACCTATCCGCTGGCGCGGATGATGATGACGTTGAGCCGGTCTATTCATGAAATCGTCTGGGCCCTGTTTTTTGTTGCCGCCGTTGGCCTCGGCGCGATGGCTGGCATTTTTGCCATTGCCGTCAGATCGGTCGGTTTCATCGCCAAGATGTCGGCGGAGGCGATCGAGGACATCGACCACGGCCCTGTCGAGGCCATTCGCGCCGTCGGTGGCAACGATTTCCAGGTCGTGATCTATGCCATTTTGCCGCAGATTCTGCCGCAGGTCCTGGGCGTGATTATTTTTGAGTGGGAAATTAATATTCGACGCTCGGCCATTCTCGGTTTGGTGGGGGCGGGCGGTCTCGGGCTGGTCTTCTTTCGTCAGATGAACACCTTCAACTTTCATGGTGTGATGTCGGTGATCGTCGCCATTCTCGGCTTAATCCTGATCGGCGAGGTGCTGTCCTATTGGACGCGCCGGTCGATTATCTAGAGGGCGGGTGGAACAGTGAATAACACCACCTTGACCCCACGGGACAGCCGGCAAATCGCCGGAGACGATGCGCCGAAACGGGAGTGGAGCCGCTTCAGGTTTCCCGGCTCGCTCATCCGCTACGCCGCCTGGCTGTCGGTGTTCGTGTTTCTCGCCTACAGTGTTGAGTTTCTTGAAATTCCTCTTGAACGGCTGCTCGGCATTTTCGGGCGCATGGGCGATACGCTTGCGAACCGGTACTACCCGCCGGATATTGAATACATCATGGAGGCCGACTACTTCGAATATGTAGTTGAAACCATCCAGATGGCCTACCTGGGCGCGTTGTTCGGGCTGGTCGCGACCGTGCCGCTGGGCTGGTTTGCGTCGTTTAATATGACGCCGTCCAAGCGATATGTGTATCCCGTTGCCAGACTTATGACAATGAGCTGCCGCGCCGTGCACGAAATGATTTTCGCCATCATCTTTGTCAGCATTCTCGGTTTCGGTATGTTGCCAGGCGTTTTGGCGCTGACATTTTTTTGTACTGGATTTGCCGGAAAATTGTTTGCCGAGGAAATCGAGGCTATCGACATGGGGCCAGTCGATGCCATGCGTGCCACAGGCGCCAACCTTTTCCAAATCATGGTTTTCGGCGTTTTTCCCCAAGTCCGCGTCGCCTTTACAGGCATCGCCATCTACACCTGGGATGTGGCCTTTCGCGCCGCCACCGTGGTCGGATTTTTCGGCGCCGGCGGCATGGGTTGGTATCTGAAACGCAATGTGTTGCAGATCGAAAGCGAACGGGTCTCAGCGATTCTGCTTTCGATCGTTGTTCTAGTTTTTATTTCCGAAATGCTTTCGGCCTGGGCGCGGAACGCCGCCATGAAGATGAAATAGGAAGCGCAATATGACTGCCAAAACCATTGAGCTAAACGGCACCGCTTACACCCTTCCGGCCAGGCCCGTGGCCGTCGTTTGTATTGACGGCGGTGACCCGGAATACATCGATACTGGAGTCGGGGACGGCATTATTCCCAACATCGAAAATTTTATGAAGGATGGATTTTACGCCGTTGCCCGGGGCTCCATGCCCAGTTTCACCTGTCCCAACAATATGTCCATCGTCACCGGTACGGAACCGGTAGACCACGGAATTTCCGGCAATTTTTACCTCGACCGGGAAAGTGGGGAGCCGGTGGTCATGACCGGGCCGGAACTTCTGAACACACGCTCAGTGATGGCCGAATTCTCCCGCCACGGCGCCAAGGTGGTTTCGATCACGGCCAAGGACAAATTGCGCAAGCAACTTCAGAAAGACATGGACCTGACGGGCGGCTCGGTGAGCATGTCGTCGCAATACGCCGACCGTTGTACGATGGAGGAAAACGGCATCGATGACGCGCTTGAATTTGTCGGCCAGCCGTTACCGGACATGTACTCGGCCGATCTGTCGCTGTTCGTGCTGGATGCGGGAATAAAACTGCTGGAAGACCGCCGCCCGGATATTCTTTATCTATCGCTCACCGATTTCATTCAGCATGCCCATGCTCCCGGCACCCTCGAAGCAAACCAGTTCTATAAGGATTTGGATACCCGTTTCGGACGCCTGAAGGAACTGGGCGCAATTGTCGCGCTTACCGCCGATCATGGCATGGGGGACAAAGCGGATGAAGACGGCAACCCCAACGTCATTTGGCTTCAAGATATTCTGGATGATGCCGTCGGCGAAGGGACGTGCCATGTCATATGTCCGATCACCGATGCTTTCGTCGGCCATCACGGCGCCCTCGGGGGGTTCGTTCGCGTTTATTGCAATGTGGGCCTTGAGGCCAGTCGGGTCATTGAGGCTATCGAAGGCACTCCGGGCATTGAACAAATTATGACCGCCGAAACCGTGTGCCGGGAATTGGAGCAGCCCCTCGACCGGGAGGGTGATGTCGCCGTACTCGCCGATAAGGTCACCGTAATCGGCGCCCGGGAGGTCGATCATGATCTTTCCGCCCTTAAGGGCCACCGGCTGCGCACCCACGGCAGCGTGTATGAAGCCAACGTCCCCTTTGTTATCAGCGATCCGCTGAATAATGCTTATGCCGAACGGGGTGCTTTGGGCGGTTTGAGAAGTCATGAAATCTTCGACTTCGCCATAAACGGAACAGCTTAGAAACAATGGATAATCAGATGACGAAAACAGGCCAAGCCGTTGTATACGAGGCTCCGAATACACCCTTTGTGATCCGGGAATACCCGGTGCGTGACGTGCATCCCGGCGAAGTACTGGTGCGTATCACCATGTCCACTATCTGCCGGTCTGATATTCATTCGTACCAGGGCCGCCGCCCAAATCCCTGCCCCGGAATTCTGGGCCACGAAATTATCGGTATCATCGAACAGATTGGCGAGGGAATTACCAACGATTTGCGTGGCGAGCCACTGTCCGTCGGAGACCGGGTAACCTGGACCGAGTTCTTCCATCATGGCGAATCCCATTATCGCGATATCCACGACATGCCTCAAAAATCTCCGGGATTGCGTAAATATGGCCATGATCTGGTTGATGACGACCCCCATTTTTTGGGTGGCTTTGCCGATTACTGCTACATCCTGCCCGGCACCGGAATTTTGCTTCTTCCCGATGATCTTAGCGATGAGGAGGCAACGCCGCTGAACTGCGGTGTCGCGACGATGATCTCGGTTACCGAGGCCGCTGATATCCAGTTGGGCGATACGGTAGTGGTCCAGGGTCTCGGGTTGCTTGGGCTTTATGGCTGCGCCATTGCCAAGGCTCGCGGCGCGCGACGGGTCATCGGTCTGGATACGGTCACCTCCCGTTTGGACACGGCCAAAAAATTCGGCGCCGATCATGTTTTCGACATTTCATCCATGGATGAAGACGCCCTTGTCGAGGCTGTTCGCGCAATTTGCCCGCCCGACGGTGCTGACGTTGGCATAGAGGTTTGTGGTGTGGCCGCGGCCGTACCTATAGGCATCCAAATGTTGCGCATTGGCGGGCGATACGTGATCGGAGGACTGGTTAATCCCAAAGACAATTTCACCATTGACGGTAATCTTATTCTCAAAAAATGGATCACCCTGAAGGGCATTCATAATTACCACCCGCGGCACCTAATCCAGGCGTTGGACTTTGTAATGGCTAACCGGGACCGTTTCCCGTTCAAGGATATCGTCGATTCAAAATTTTCCTTGGAACAGTTGGACGAAGCCTTTGAAAAGGCCGCAAGCCGTTCTGTCCTTAGGGCTGCAATCGTTCCATAATTTGCAATCATGCCGAATTTAAAAAATAGGAATAAAAGAGAACATCTTATGATTACTCCCGACCTAGGTTTCACTCCGAAAGGAATTTATATAGGCGGCGAATGGCATGAGAGCACGAACGGAAGGACGTTTGAAACAATCAATCCTTCCAATAGGGAGAAGCTAGGTGAGGTGCCCGAAGCGACGGAGAAAGATGTCGATCGGGCGGTTGCCTCGGCCAAGACGGCGTTCGAGGAATGGCGACGCGTTCCCATAAACGAGCGGGCACGCTGTCTGGAAGCCTTGGCTCAACGCATCGACGATCATGCAGATGAATTGGCATTGATGGATGCGGTGGATGCCGGCAACGCCCTGAGCGGGATGCGTGGCGACATGGATTGGACAGCAAAGACGCTTCGTTATTTTGCCGGTCTCATCACCGAGATCAAGGGTGAAAGTTCATCCCATGAGTCACGACATCTCAACATAACACGGCGACAACCTTACGGGGTTGTGGCTAAAATAAACCCCTTCAATCATCCTTTCCGGTTTTGCGCAGAGAAGGCGGCGGCTCCCCTTGCCGCCGGCAATTGCGTGGTGATCAAGGGGTCGGAGCAGGCGCCGCTTTCGAGCCTCAAGCTTGGGGAGCTATGTGACGGTATTTTTCCTAAGGGATTGGTAAACATTATCACCGGAGACGCAAAAGCTGGCGCCGCGCTTGTCAGCCATCCTGATGTCAGCCGGATAGGATTTGTCGGTTCGGTGCCATCGGGCCGGGCCATCGCCAAGGCGGCAGCAGAATCCCTGAAGGTCGTATCCCTGGAACTTGGGGGCAAAAATCCGATTATTATCTTCCCTGATGCCGAGCCGTCGAAAGCGGCAACGGCAGCTATCAAGGGAATGAACATGAATAGACAGGGGCAGTCCTGTAGCTCCACCTCGAGGGTGTTTGTTCACGAATCGTTACACGATGAGGTCACGAAAGATCTAGTGAAGCAGACCGAAGCTTTGCCCATTGGCCCGCCTTGGTTGAAAGAAAATGAAGTCGGGCCGATTGTTTCCAAGCTGCAGTACGACCGAATTATTGACTTTATCAACTCTGCCGAAGAGGAAGGCGCCGAACGTCTTACCGGGGGTGGTCCGCCCGATGATGCCGATCTTCATAAGGGTTTCTTTATTTCTCCGACAATCTTTGACCGTGTAACGCCCGAGATGCGGATCGGGCGAGAGGAGATATTTGGACCCGTTATGTCGGTCATCCCTTGGTCGGATGAGGAAACAATGCTGGAAGCCGTCAATGGGGTGGAATACGGATTGACAGCGGCAATTGTCACTAATGACCTGGCCAAGGCCATGGAAACGTCTGAAAGGGTTGAAGCCGGTTATGTTTGGATCAATTCGACCGGCCGGTACCTTGGCGCCCCATATGGAGGTTGGAAGCAAAGTGGCATAGGGCAGGAAGAATGCTTCGACGAGCTTTTGACCTACACCCGGATCAAAAACATTAACATGCGCTGGTAATCCTTGGCGTAATGCCTTCAATCTTTTTTAGGCATCTTTAAGGTAGGAAACTGGAAACATGGATCTTACCATTGCTAGCCTTGTCCTCGTTTCGGCGGCCCTTCACCCGTGGCGTGATTTTTTCATCAAGGGAAGCGCCTATCCAGAAGGAATGTGCCTAGCGGTAATGGCAGCAATGATTGCCTTATCGGCCTCGCATGCCGCCATTTTAGGAACCGATTTGATGAGCATTCGGGCTGTATGGCCTTTGGCGCTAGCATCGGGGCTCGGCTTTGTAATTTATTTTTCGTTCGTCGTAATGACCCTTCGCGAAGGGGATCTTTCATCCTATTACCCCATTACCCGCGCTTCGCCTCTTTTCATCGTCGTGTTTAGTTATCTGTTTCTCGAGCAGCGTTACACTTGGCCCCTGCTGCTTGGCATCGTAATGGTTTTCATTGGTGCATTTTTTCTCCAATACAGGCGACATTCCGGTCTCTTTGCTCAGCCAAAGACGCTGTTTGTGGCTGTATTAGCAATGGTGGTTCATGGTCTCATTACAATCGTTGACGCTAGGGCCGTGCAAGTAGTTGAACCGATGGTTCAGTTTTTTTGGGTGAGTTTAGTCGCAATAGTTCCTTCCGCCGTTGTCTTTACCATCTACAAACCCAAGAATCGTACTACAACCGAGCATCTCTTCGCCGGTTGGTGGCATTCGCCCGTGAGTTTTCTCATCTCGGGCATTTCCGCTTACGTCAGCTATATCCTGATGCTCTCCGCCTTCCAGTTGGGTGGAAACGTCGCTGCCCTTAGTGCGGCGCGTCAGGCTTCGATCCCGATTTCGGTCCTTATTGGTGGCTTATTATTGAAGGAAATAAACACACTCGGTCGCCTGACCTGGTCCCTAATCTTGGCTTTAGGAATCGCGGTTATCATCCTGGTAACATAGATAATGCGATTGCACTCGATGGGAATTTCATCAATCAGATTTCTGAGAAACTCAGCAAGGGACAAGCCCACTTACTGGAATTGAATGAACAGATATTAGCAGCGAAGAATGTTTTACATCGGCTGAATATCACGACCCCAATAAATGGGGTGATAAAGCTGGTTAAATCCCGCTGTTGAATATGGCTTTGGCCGTTACAATGTCCGCTTATGGCTGCCACCTCAACCGGTCGATGCAACACCACGTAACTTCCAACGTTATTACAGGGTCACGGAAAAATCCTACTCATGGCGATGAGCGAACGGTCGAGCGGATGATTGAGATAGCTGGCGACCTTGGCGCTCCATTCGCCGTCTGTGGCGCCGGCAAACGAGCGTGGCGGTGCCGCATCGGCATTGCGTGCATGGATAATCGCATGGCGGACATCACCGCTGGAAGCGAGAAGCTTGTGGATGGTGTTCCCCGTCACCAATGGAAGGTGCTCCTGAATTAGCCAGGCGCCAAAATCCATGTCATTTCCAGCAGCATCACAAAGCGTCAGGGAGATTGCTTCGGCATCGACTGGTCCTCCCCCGGCGCTAGGCGCGCTATCGTCAGTCGCGACCCACTCACCGGTCAGGATCAAGGTACGGGAACTAACACGGCAAGCCATCATGTCACGGGTTTCCGCTGGTTGTTTTGGTGCTAATTGGGCCGGGCTCGGATTAAAGAAGACCGAAGTTGTTTCACCACCAAACAGGGCAAGATAATGCGGAGCGCCGTCATCAGTGTCCGTATTCGTCGCTCGGTAGTGCGAGGCCCAGGAATATCCGGGCCTCGCTAACTTCTCCGGAACGTGGACCTCATGAAACCACTCAAGATATGCGGCTTCGCGTTTGCGGCGTAGTTGGTACGTGATCATCCAAATGGCGTTCGACATGGCCTCTTCCCGTTTCCTGCCGATTTCTGTTCGCCGACGTTAACAGATCGTCGAAAAGGATGTGCACCCTATTTTCAAAAGCTACCCCTTCCCTGATGACCGCTTTCGGGGGTAAAGCGGACCTTAATTACGGTCTGGCAAAATGTCCTCTCTAAAACGTAATCGGGATTGTAACCTATTTTTCACTCCTTTATGTGCCGGACGCAAGCGGTGGCCAACGTTTTCAACAGCTTGTAAATTGATCTAAGAAACAGATTGAACAAAAACTACCATTTATATATTATCGGTAAGATCGTTAAATTCTATATATTAATCGTATTAACCGATGGATAACCATGTATCATAATTGGCTCAGGTCCTTTCATGTGGTGGCCAAGGAAGGCGGCTTCACGGCGGCCTCGAAAGTATTGAACATCGGCCAGCCGACCATCTCCGAACAGGTCAAGGCGCTGGAACAGCAATTCGGTGTCGAACTGTTTCACCGCCAGGGCCGTACCGTAAGCCTGACCGATACCGGCCGGAGCTTGGCTGAGATCACCCAGGATATTTTCGGACACGAGGAAGAAGCCGTCGCCTTTCTCACTGCCGCCCGGGAACTAAAAGGAGGGCAACTGAAACTGGGCGGCGTAGGCACCCCTGTGGTGATGGAACTGGTCGAGCATTTCCAGGCCTCATATCCGAATATCCAATTGGAAATTCTAATCGACCACGGCGAGCCGATGCTGCGATGCCTGCTGAATTTCGAATCCGACGTCGCCATTCTCGCCCATGTGGAGGACGACCCGGAGCTTTCCTATTTCCTCTATAGCCGTTCCGAGTTGGTGCTGTTCGTCAATGCCGACCACCCCTGGGCCAACCGCAAGAACGTCCGCATCAGTGAGCTCGCCGGCCAGAAATGCATCCTTAGGGAAAAAACCTCCGCCACCCGCCAGGCCCTTGATCAAGCCATTGCGGAGGCCGGCGTCACCTTGGGCGAAGCCCTTGAAATCAACAGCCGCGAAGCGGTCATGGACGGCATTATCAGAGGCCTTGGTGTCGGCGTGGTGTCCGAAATCGAATATGTGCCGCACGAACGCCTGAGGGTAATCCGGCTGTCGGACGCGGACGTGTTTATTTCCTTTTACGTGGTATGCCTGAGCCGCCGGAAAAACCGTCCTCTCATTCAAGCGTTTCTGAATACCGCGAAAGCCATCATCAAACGGGGGGGGGCGCGAACATGAACAAACGTATTCCCGAAACGATTCTGCCGGAGGGATACAATGGAAAGATACTCCTGGTATCGATAGGCGGTGCCGGGATGGAAGATCGCATTGTTTTACGGTCCGGTGACGATTGGCACCGCGAAATCCTGCGCAACACCAAAGCGGAGATACAGGGGTACGGGATTGACACCGCGCGAGTCCACGAATTGGGCGGCGCGTGCGTCAAGTTTAACGAGAATGGGAACATCGTCATTTACGGCATCAGCGACGAATTTGGCGCGTGCGATAAGACCGTTGCGGCCGAATTTATGCGTCGCTTGTATCCGGAGCGGACCGTCCGGATCGCGGATTGATATGCAATGGCCGTCTGCTACAGCGTCTCGAGAACAGGCGGCAGTTCATTCAATGATGTGATGACGGGTACGTCCACGTCGACTTCCGGGTAGTTACGCTTTACCGTGTCGTGTTTAAGCCAGACCGGATGTAGGCTGGCGTCGCGGGCGCCACAGATGTCGATGCGCCAGTCGTCGCCGACGTAGACGGCTTCTTCGGCGGCCACGCCCAATTGCTCCAGACAAATAGCGAAGGGCTGGGCATCGGGTTTTGTCGGTACACCGTTCTCCCCAGCGACGACTGTGACTGCGAACAGCGCGGCTAATTCCGGATAGGCGGTTAAGCGGTGGGTGCTGGCGTCTGACTGCCCTTGGGTGTTCGTGACCAGGCCGAGAGGGCCGTACTTGGCGGCAATATCTATGAGAACGGGGGGAGCCTCGGGAAAGACCCGCGTCTTCGATTGAACGGTCCGCCAGTAAGTTTGTTCCCACTGCTGCAACTCATCGACGGACGAATCCTGGCGGAAGTGCCGGAAAACCTCTTGCCAGATATTGACTCTCGACAGCTCGCTCCTCTTGTGGAACTCGGAGCGAATGCGCCGGTAGTGATGCTTGAACGCATCGTGGTCGGTTATCGCCAAGCCGTGGAAAATGGCGGCCTGGGCGTCCTTTTCCGCTTGCCGGAAGCCGTCCGCGCTGTCCACCAGCGTCTGCCCAAAGTCGAAAAGGATGGCTTTAATCATTTGCCCCGCACCGGTGTTGAGGCCGCCCCGGTTCTCCGAGGCGGCCTCAAGACACAATGGCCCTAATCCCGGCCGTACTTTGCGAGGTAGTCGCCGAACAACTCCTCATCGCTCGGGATGTGCTCAGGAATGGGCTCCGAGAGCCAAGTATAGTTTAGGAAATGTTCGAAGTTAATGTTGTCGCTGGTCATGTTGCCTGCCCAGCTTCCTCCACCCAGCGTATCGGTGGTTGGGTTGCCATTAAACCAGCTTCCCGAGTTGGCGGCGGCATGCGGCATGCGGCAGTTGATCCGGCCGACGTTGGTCTTGATGGCCATTTCGGTCAACCGCTCGTCGATTGTGGAATGGATGGACGCCGAATGGCCTTCGCCCGAGAAGCGAAGCATTTCCATTATGCGTTCGATCATTTCGCTGAAGTCAGTCCATTTCCACACGGTCAGGACAGGCGAGATTTTCTCGCCGGAGAACCGGTCTTCGGGGCCGGCCTTGGTGCCAATGACCATGAGGAACCGCGTCCCCTTGGGAACGTCGATCTTGGCATTCTCAGCGATAAAGCTGGCCGGTTTGGCGATAACGTCGCGGTTCAGGGTCTCGCCGTCAGCCCAGTAGTAATCGCGCAGCCTTTCCCGTTCCTCCGTCGAGCAGAGATAACCGCCCTCAGCCTCGAGCGCCGCGATCATGTCGTCGTAGGCGGCTTCCTCGATCGCCACGCCGTTCTCGGACGAACACGAGGCCGAGTTGTTGGCGCATTTGGATTTAACGATCTTGGCGGCGGTTTCTGCGGGATCGACGGTGGTATCAATAATCGAGATGACATTGCCCGCACTTACGGTCTGGGCCGGCTTACCAGCCTCGTAAACGACGCTGGCCAGGGCCGCGCCGCCGGTGGCGACGACGAAGTCGCAACCCGCCATCAGCTCGCGCGTTCCTTCCCGCGAACCCTTTTTCAGACATAGCGCCAAATCCTCCGGCGCTCCCACCTTGCGTAGCGCCTTGCGGATGTGCTCGACCGCCGCATAGGTCGACTTGCCGGTCCTCGGGTGGGGGGACGTGATCATCGCGTTGCGCGTCTTCAGCAGGCTCAGGCCGATACAGCACACCGTGGATTCCGGGTTGGTGCAGGGCACGACATTGGCGACCACACCCATGGGCTTGGCGTAAATCCGAAGGCCCTTTTCCTTGTCCTCGCGCACGAGGCCACAGGTCTTCTGGCCGATCATGTCGCGCATCATGCCGCGCGTCTTGTTCTGGACCTTATGCACCTTGTCTTCGTATACGCCGATACCTGACTCGCTGACCGCGAGATGGGCCAATTCCTTGGCCGTTTCCTCCTTTTGCAGTTCCCAACCGACGGCGGCGCAGACCTCGTCGACTCTCTCTTGGGGCCAGAATTCTATCTCCTTAAACGCGGCGCGGGCCCTTTTGTACATCTCCGGAATGTTGTCAGACATCGTATCTACCTTTTCTGTTCGATACCTGCCGGTCCGGCGATGGCTGGACTGGCAGGCGGGGTTGTGTTTACAATTTTTTGCCGACGGTTTTGATGCCGGTTTTCTTACTGGGGTCTTCGATTTCCTCGTGGATGGAATAACCGCTGCCCCAAACACTCTTCCGCTCTTCCTCGCCCTTTGCCCATTCGTCCAGGTTGGTGCTGAGAGCCAACTTGGCGTGGGTATCACGTTCGGCCAGCGGCGGCACCGGGCGGTCCGGGGGACCGTCGTACATCTCGGGCGGCGTCAGGACCTGTCCGAGCCGACGATATTCGGCGCGTTCGATCTCCTCGATGAAGTGGGCTCCCGCCGCGAACGAGCGGGTGATGGCTAGAATGGCCCAGGTCGCTTCAGCCGTGAAACCCAGGTCCATCATGACGGCCCCCATGGCCCCCAGCATGTCGATGTCGATGGGTGTGTCCGAGGCGGCTTTCGCCTTCTCGACAATGGCCGTCATCAGTTCAACATAATCGCCGGCCACACCCAATTTCTTGGCCCGCTCGATCATGCGTTGGGCGGCGGGGTCATTGAGCATAAGGTCCGAGACGCCAAGCGATTCGTCGCCAAGGTTGTCGTCGACGATGCCCTGAGCGATGGCGTCAATGTCGAGGCCATTCTCCCGGCCGGCTGCGAGTTCATCGAGCAAACGGTTGCCGAAGGCGGAGTAGGCGCCGTAGGCGTGACCGAAGGCATGAACCGAGGCGCCACAGGCCTGGGTGAGGAAGGTCTTGCTCTGCGCAACCAGGCGCGACACGGCGGCCGGGGCGGAAAGCCCGTCCTCCAGAGCCATAATCATCACATAGTTGAGCATCTGGTCTTCTTCGACCGACGCAATGCGGGCCTGGAAGTCAACAAACAGCACGTCGGTCATGCCGTAACCTTCTTCCATCAGCTCTGTCGTATCGTAACCGCGCGCGACGATTCGGTGGACGTTCTTGTAGGCGACCTCGGAAGCCCACTGGAAACGGGCCCGGGTCTCGTCAATCGGGACAGTGCCGTACTCGCGCTCGCTGTAATTGAAAGGGAGGCCTGGGTCGTCCAGGTTGCCGATTCCCTTCTTGTCTTCCGGTGTTAGATCACCCATTTCTTGTACTCCCCTTCTTCCTTCTGTTTCCTGGCATATTCCTGGCGCTCAGACTGTTTGGGCACCTTGCGGTCCGGGGGACCGACGTATTTGATCATGCTAAGATCGAGCATCTGCACCATGGGCTCGCTTTTCGATGCTGCCCAGGCTCGGCCGCGTTTCATGTTGAATAGGGCGTGAGCGGCACAGCTGAAGCCGCGGCACACACTGCCGATGCACCAGGCGGCGTTGGGCGCGAAGCCGATATCGCAGAGGGCGGTGTTGCCGGCGCCAACCACGTTGACGCCCACATATCCCCGTCCCTCTTTCTTGCGCCGGGCGTGGAAATACTCCTCGACAGCGCGCTGAAGCCTCAGATAGACACCATTGAGGCCCAGTTCCTCCTGCTTGAGGTGAATGGGTTCGGCGCGCGGATCGCTGTCCGTGTGCTGGGGTTGCCCCATTCCCATGACAGGCTGGCCGTTGTCCATGTAATCATCAACCAGGACCTTTGCGATCTCTTCGACGGTCTTGCCTTCTTCATGGGCTCGTTTGAGATACTTCTTCATCATGTAACCGTGCGCCGCGCCGGGACCGTGCACGCCACCGAACGTGGAGATCGAGGCGGCAATGGCGCTCGTCAGGTTGGGGCGGCCGGCGGTTACGCCAATGGCGCCGGCGGCCGAAGGCGACATCGAATGCTCAAGGAAAACGCCCATCTCGTACCTGAGCATCTTCTCTTCTTCTTTCGCCGGGATCCGGTTCTGGAATAGAACGAACATGGCGTCGGTGAAGGAATAGCCCTCCTCGGCCAAGTCGCTCAGATTGTACCCGCGCATGACCGTTTTTTCCTCGGTCTTGTACGAGATTGATGTCTTCCTCTCAATATCTGCTCGTCTCTGCATGTATTTAATCTCCTTTTGGGCGGTTTTGCGAAAGCAAATTCGCCGCTACATTCTCCAGGTTTCCTGGAATACGTGCCTACAAAGTAATACAGGCCTTCCGTTGGGTTTGGTCTGCTTGGGCCGGAGCGCCGATCTCCCCTTCCATAAAACGCGTTGAAAAAACGGCGCGCGGCCCGTCGCTGCGGCTTATTCCACGTACCCAGGTTCAGAACCCTCGATGCAGATAGCTACAAGCTGCTGTTTTGGCTAAAAATAGCTTCGGCTATTGATTTCTACGGAAGATGGGGCAGTTTTCATGGGGTTCTATCTATTTTTCAATCTCAAGGAAAAGCAAAGTACCCGCTTGATGGCCTATCTGTAAAATTGTTAAATCATCAATGCTCATTGATTAAACCGATACATAAAATGTGTGCTAGCTAGTAAGTGGCTAAGATATTTTCATGCCGAAGCCCGTAAAGGCGGTTTCACCGCGGCATCGCTTGTTCTGGTCGTTGGCCAGCCT
>PVBE012703064.1_pt1 | contig 17259 bp, 14 predicted proteins | sample 1631181 | NCBI WGS metagenome assembly PVBE01 (sample SAMN08397723, study PRJNA350692) | Marine metagenome, whole genome shotgun sequencing project. | isolation source: water | place: Pacific Ocean | collected 2012-04 | reverse complement strand
CCACTAGGAGAGAATCAGGCCCACCTTTGGCCTTAATCTGTTCCCAGGCCATGCGAAGGGTTTCGACGCTACATATATCTTCGTAGTTGACTTCTACGACGGTTACCATGAATCCCACCATGTTCCTTTCGCACCATTATACGCAACCACGCTTAGAACCATAATCGATAGTCTTTCCAAGATCACGTTGCGGTTAGCATCTCCATTCTTCCGGTTTATGAAGGCATAATCCCGACCAGGGATTCAAGGCCATATGAGGCTCCTCCCTCTACTTGACGCCCCAGAACATGCGTGCTATAATCTCTGTCGAAGGGACGGACCCCGATCTCCGTCCCGTTTTTTCTTTCGCCGGGGCCGGTGGCACGTAATGTCACAAAATGTCACACTTTTTCAATGCGGGGCGAGGCCCCACCGATAGTATCCCTGACCGGTCGGGCGCTATACTATAGCCTGCCCCCGAACTCGTCTCCGACCAGCCGGGGCAGGCGGGGAGACTCACATCGCGCGCAGGCTATCCATGATACCGCTGCGGCTGACCGTCAAGAACTTCATGTGCTACCGGGACAACGTCCCGGCGCTGGACCTCGAGCCCATCCACGTCGCCTGCCTCTGCGGCGACAATGGCCACGGCAAGACTGCCCTGCTGGACGCCATCACATGGGCCCTCTGGGGCCAGGCCAGGTCCCGCACCCAGGATGAGCTGGTACACCAGGGACAGACCGACATGGCCGTCGAGCTGGACTTCTTAGCCCGCGGACAGCGGTACCGGGTCAGCCGCAGGCACGCCCGCTCCGCCCGCTCCAGGCAGGGCACTACCCTGCTGGAGCTCCAGGTCGCCTCAGACGACGGCTTCCGCCCCATCACCGGCAACACCGTCAGGGAGACCGAGACCAGGATCCGCGAAACCCTCCACATGGAGTACGAGACCTTCATCAACACCGCCTTCCTGCGCCAGGGCGACGCCGACCGCTTCACCACCAGCCGCCCGGCCGAGCGCAAGGAGACGCTGGCCGAGGTGTTGGACCTGTCCTACTACCGGCGTCTCGAGGAACGGGCCAGGGACAAGAGCCGCTCCATCCAGGACGACCTCCTGGCCGTGGAGAGGGACATCGCCTTGCGTCGCGAGGAGGCCGCCCGGAAGCCGGAGCATGAGGAGGGTCTGCGCAACACCCAGGCCGCCCTGGCCCAACTCCAGCCCGAGGTGGACGCCCAGCGGCTCAAGACTGAAGAGCTCAGACGGACCGTAGACACGCTTACAGTAAAAAGTAAGGAGCTGATCTCCCTGGCCGAGCGCCTCGCCGACACCCAGAAAGACACGGCCCATCTGCAAGACCAGGTCCGGGACCATGAGACCAGGGTCACCGGCTTCCTGTCGGCGGTCGAGAAGGAGGCCGAGATACGCGAGGGCTTCGCCGGCCTCCAGGAGTGCCGGTCGGAACTGGAACGGCTGGACCGAGCGCTCGCCGCCAAAGGCGAGCTGGACCGAGCGCGGGCCCCGCTGGAGCGAGAGGTCGCCGTCCAGGGCGAGCGACTCCAGGTACAGGCCGGCAACCTCCGCACCAGGATAACCGGCGAGCTGGAGCCCAGGGCCTCGCGTCTGCCCGAGATCGAAGAGGGGCTGCGGAAAAACGAACAGGGCCGGGCGGAACTGCTGGGCCTGGAGGAGACCGTTCACCGGGAGCGAGAGAAGGCCCAGCAGGTCGCGTCCAGGTCCCGCGACCTGGAACTCATCAACGACCACCTCAAACGGGAGATGGACGATACCCGCAAGAAGTTCGACATGCTGGAGCAGGGCGACAAGACCTGCCCTCTGTGCAATCAGCCCCTGGGCGCCGAGGGCCAGGCTCACCTGCGTGACGAGTACGAGAACCAGGGCCGCGAGCGCAGGCGTCAGTACGACGAGAACACTGCCGAGATCAAGGGCCTCACGGCCAGCCACAAGAAATTGACCGCCCAGCTTGCCCAGCTTGAGGCGAGGCTAACCCAGGGCCGGCAGCGGGTCGAGAGAACGGCGGCCACGCTTGAGCGGGACAGGGCCGACTCCGAGAAGGCCGCCGTCGAGCTTAAGAGCGCCACCGCCGAACTCACAGGGATAGAGGAACAGCTACAGTCAGAAAAGTTCGCCGTTGAAGAGCGCGAGCAGATCGCCGGGTTGGACTCTGAATTGGCGGCCCTCGGCTACGACGCCGCACAGCACGACCAGACGCGCCGGCAAGGCAAGGAGCTGGAACGGTTCGACGAGCTGAACCGTAAGCTCCAGGAGGCCATTGAGGAGCTACCCGTCGCCCGCGAGTCGCTGGAGACGGCGCAGCAGATGCTCCAACGCCGCCAGGCCGAGGCCGCCGAGTCCCAGGAGCGAAAGGCTGTGCTGGAGGGGGAGCTTGAAGGCCTCCCCTCGGCGGAGTCACGTCTAAAAGAGGCCCAGGCGAGCTTCCAAGACCTGGACCGGCAGCACCAGGAGGCCCTGGTGCGCCAGGGCGTGCTCCAGAACGCCATCGAGCGGTGCGAGCAGGCGGAGGGCGAGCTACGCCGGTCCGAGAAGCGGCACGCCGGTCTGGTGGACGACAAGAGCGTCTACGACGAGCTGGCCGTGGCCTTCGGCAAGAACGGCATCCAGGCGCTCATCATCGAGACCGCCATCCCCCAGCTACAGGACGATGCCAGCGAGCTGCTCAGCCGGTTGACTGAGAACCAGATGCATCTAAAGTTGCAACTTTTAGAGGGCCGCAAAGACAGCCGCACCGGCATGCCTTCCGAGGAACTGGATATCAAGATCTCTTACGACGGCTCTTCCCGAAACTACGAGACCTTCAGCGGGGGCGAGGCCTTCCGCATTAACTTCGCGCTGCGCATCGCCCTGTCAAAACTGCTGGCCCGGAGGTCGGGGGCGCCTTTGCCCACACTGTTCATCGACGAGGGATTCGGCTCTCAGGACGCAACGGGCCAGGAGCGGCTCATACAGGCCATCCAGTCGATCCAGGATGATTTCCAGAAGATCATCGTCATAACCCACATCGAGCAGGTCAAGGAGTCCTTCCCGGTCCGCATCGAGGTCACCAAGACCGGCTCCGGCTCCACATTCGTAGTCGCGTGAACGCCGCGTTATGTGTGCCAAAGGTGGAGTCCAGAAACGACGGTGCCCTCACCGTTTCCACTGAGCCTCTATAGCTCAATATCCTTGAGGTCGGGCGGCACGACTAGACGCGCCTCGGTCTCCGCCTGGACCTCTTCGGCCGTCCAACCGGGCACAACCTCTCTCAGCACCAGCCCCCGGGCCGTCACCTCCATCACGGCGATGTCGGTGACGATGAGGCTGACGCACTCCGTGCCGGTCAGCGGGTAGGTACACTCCCGGACCACCTTGGGGTTGCCTTTTTTGTCCGAGTGCTCCATAGCCACGATGACCCGCCTGGCGCCAGCCGCCAGGTCCATGGCGCCGCCCACGTTGCCGACGCCGCGCTCGGGCAGCATCCAGTTGGCCAGGTCCCCCTTCTCCGAGACCTGGAGAGCGCCCAGGACCGTCACGTCCACGTGGCCTCCCCGGATCATGGCGAAAGCCTCCGCCGAGTTGAAGAAGGACATGCCGGGGACCGGCGCCAGGAACTGGCCGCCGGCGTTTATCAGGTCGATGTCCTCCTCGCCCTCCTCGGCCATTGGGCCGTAGTTAAGGACGCCGCTCTCGCTGTGGTAGGAGACCGTGCGTCCCTCAGGCACGAACTGGGAGCAGAGGGTGGGTATGCCCAGACCCAGGTTCACCACGTCGCCGTCCTGCAGCTCCAGGGCCACCCTCATGGCGATCACTTCTCTGTCGAGCCGCTGTTTACCCATGCCGTACCCGAGACCTCCTGGGTGGTGTCAATGGATCTGCACGATGCGCTGGACGAATATCCCCGGTGTGTGGATGGCCGCGGAGTCGAGGCCGCCCACCTCGACGATCTCGTCCACTTCGACAACGGTGGTCTTCGCCGCCGTGGCCATGACGCCGTTGAAGTTCTGCGACGTGCCCCTGTAGACTAGGTTGCCCGACCTGTCGGCCTTGTGGGCCCTGAGGAGAGCGAAGTCGGCGGACAAGGCGCGCTCCATGACGTGCTCCCGTCCGTCGAACTCCCTGGTCTCCTTCCCCTCGGCCATCATGGTACCCGCGCCGGTCGGCGTGTAGAAGGCGGGGATACCCGCGCCGCCTGCCCTGATCCGCTCGGCCAGCGTGCCCTGGGGTACGACCTCCAGCTCCACCTTGCCCTCCCGGTAGGCCCGCTCGAAGGAGGTCGGCCTTGAGGGAGAAGGCGACACCGGGAACGACGCGATGACCTTCTTGACCTGCTCGTTATCCACCAGCACCCCGATGTCAACAGGCGTGTCGCCAGGCACGGTACCGAAGCCCATAACGCTGGCCAGGCCCGCGGTGTTGCTGATGATGGTCAGGTCCCTGGAGCCGTGGTCTCTGAGGGCGCTGATCAGATTCTGTGGCGTGCCCCCCGGCCCGGCGAAACCGTCGATCATTAACCAGGCCCCGTCGCCGATATCGGCTACGGCTTCGGCGAAAGAGGACACCATCTTGTTGTACGCCATCAAGCCCCCTGGCATCGGCCCGCCGTCGGTCCGGCGGGGATGCGTCCCATATTATAAGTAGTCAGCTTCCGGGAAGAAACCCCGGCGCAGGGGGTTTCAGATGCTTCCATTGATTCACCGTACCGGGATTACTTGGCCGGTCCCGTGCAGGTCCCGGTCCCCGGGCATGATACCATCGCAACCAGTCACGGGCAGGGAAAGAGAGGAACTGGATGTTGTCATCAGAGGTACGGGCTTTTCTAACCGAGAACCACGAGGCGGTGCTGGCCACGTTTAGAGCGAACGGCGCGGCCCAGATGAGCATCGTGACCTGCGGCCCTTATGGGGAAGGGGCCGCTTTCACGACAACCGATGGCAGGGCCAAGCTGAGGAACCTGAGGCGCGATCCTCGCTGCTCCCTGCTGGTTTCCAAGAGCGACTGGTGGGGATACCTGGTGTTGGAGGGAAGGGCTACAGTGATGTCACCGGACAACACCGACGCCGAGGAACTGAGCGCGGCCCTTCGCGATGTCTACCGGGCTGCCGCGGGTAAGGAGCATCCCGACTGGGAGGAGTACGACGAAGCCGTGCTGCGGGACAGTCGCTCGGCGATTATCGTCGTGCCGGAGCACATCTACGGGCCTGCCGTGCAGGGATGAGGAGGTCGCCCTTCGCCGGGCCTCCTGCGAAGGCCGCTAGACCCGGACCGCCACGACGCCCAGCCAGTTACGGGTCACGTGGTCGATCTCCATGTCGCGGAAGGTCTCCGTGACACCTTTCATCAAGGCGGCGCTGGCTTTGTCCAGCGGCACACCCGGCATAATCCCAATGATGAAGTCCTCGAAGGTGCTGATGTCGAGCCATCCCTCCAGCGGGACCTTGACCTCATCGATCTCCTGCTTGACCACTCGCAGGCTATGGCTCTCCATCAGCTCCCGGTACTGGTCGGGCGTCAGGTGCCTGCGGGACTCCACCTTTTTGGAGGCGGTCGGAGCAAGTCCGTAATCTCGCCGAAGGGTCCGTGATGCCTTGAGCATCCACTTCCGGTAGAAGGCCAGGGAGTCTGGTGGCTGTCCGCCCTCGAAGAAAGAGGTGTTGAACGCGAACTGCCCACCGGGTTTCAGGGTCTTGGAGATCTCGGCCAGGAGGGCATCTTTGTCGGTGACGTAGTGGATGGCGTTACAGAAAAAGATGGTGTCCACCGACTCCTTGACAGTCTCGGAGAGCGGCTCTACCCGGCTCTGCACGAAGTGGACGGCGGAATCCCGAGCGTCCTTCAGATTCTCCATCGCCTGTTTCAGAGCCGTCGCGGAGTGGTCGATGGCTATTATCACTGACTCTTTGGCGCCACGAAGCCTCTCAAGTATAAGCTGTGTTACGCCGCCGGTACCGCAGGCCAGGTCGACAATGCGCTGGCTGGAGCCGACGCCCGCCATATCGACGAGTCTGGCGTTCAGCTTGCTGTAGAATACGTTCTTGGAGAACTTGGTGAAGGTGAAGTTGTCGGTCGCCATAGTCCCTCCTTGTAGGGCACTAACGAGAACCGGCGTGGCGGCCAAACGGGGCCTTTGCCGATTAGCTCACGGTAGTGCAGCGGACAGGCATGATTTACTCTACTGGGACTTGAGCATTATACCATTTGCATAGCGATTGCGATATAGATCGAGTCCCAAATGCCCCGGAAACCGTCACTCCGCCGGGGCGATATTGAGGACGTACGACGCCGGCAGGTGTGTTCCGGCCGTCACCGGCGCCAAAACTATAACAGCATGTTCCAGGGTCGAGCCAAAGCCCCGAATCACGAGTTGCCCCTGTTTCTCTTTGTCGAGAACCAGGTCCTTGACCGTCACCCGACCGTCAGTATCTAGCTCGATGACCTGCACCAGGTACTCCTGGGAAAGCACGTTGTCGGTGCGCACGAATCCCTCCGACTGCCATCCCCGGTCGTTTTCGGCATCATCGAAGAACCCGATCTCCGGGACGGCGACATCATCGATGACAAAGCCGTCGAGGTAGACGGTGTCGTCGGTGATGTACTCAAATCTCACAAGCACCTCTCCTCCGGCGTAGGGTGAGAGGTCGATCCTCTCCCGGGCCCATCCCTCGCTGGTTCCGGTAAATCCGTGGCCATAGTTGTTGCCCATGGGGTTCTCCGAGCTGGTGAGCCGGCCCTCCAATATGGTCCAGGTACCGCCGTCGTCGGTCGAGACCTCCACGTATGCGTAGTCCCAGTCCTTCTCTGTTTCGAACCAGGTCCAGAACTCCAGGGTGGCCTCGTCCAGGCCCGACAGGTCCAGAGACCGGGTCAGGGTCGAGTCGATGGAGTCGCCCCGGTTCCCCCACCAACAGTACCGGCCACTGCGGCACCGGGCCGCCACCTGGGCGACCTCGGTATCGCCATGGAAGCTAACCGTCGCATCGCCCTCGTCTGGCCTCAGGTCAATGTAGCGTGCCGCGAACTGCGACAGTGTTGACCGCACCTCACCGAATTCGGATACTGGCTCCACGTCTCTCACTCGGGCAAGCCGGTCCGAGTAGCCATAACGCCCCTCTGAGGCGTCGAGGTAGTTGGCGATTATCCAGTCTTTGAAGACCTCCTGGAAGCTGGAGCCATAGGACGCCAGGTAGGCGTCCACGCCGGCTATCCCGTCGGCGGGCTGCCGTACCAGGTCTTTCAGGTCCTCATAGCCGCCGTAGCGCTGGGCCAAATAGGTGAAGAACAGTGTGGATGCGCCGTAGTGGGGGCCGCTGTCCGTGATCTCGTCAGGCCAGTAGTTGAGCTGGGTGCCGGGGTTTTGCAGAAAGGCTGTGGCAAATTGCGCCAGGCCGCCCGCCATCTCCTGGGCGACCTCCGACATCCCCTCGTTGACCCAGGCATCTTCACCCGGGTCCCAATTCCAATGGATGGCGTGCTGGAACTCATGGGTGAGCACTCCCAGGTAGGCATCGCTTCCCAGCCTCAGGCAGCCGCTATCCATGTAAATCATCTCCCTCTGGTTGCTCTGAGGGTGGATCTGGCGCGGGTACTCGTCCTGGGAGCCGAAGTACCCGGCGGTGGCCCTGATGGAAGTGTGCAGGACGGTCAAGTGCGGATCGTTGTCCACGCCGGGACTCCAGATGTCGCCGAAAGCTCGGGTTATCAGGGGATGAATCTCGGCCTCGAAGACCCGGGCGGCCTTTTCCAGGGAGCTCATGTCGCTCTCGGAGAGTTGCGTTGTATCATCCACGTACCAGTAGGCGTGCTCGCTGACGACCATGAGAGTGGCCTGCACCGTGTAGGACGTGTTATCGACCAGGTCTGAAACCCAGAAGGTCTCGGTGTGGCCAACATTGTAGCTTACGGGGCTGGGATTTACGGTGCGTGGAACCGGGCCGCCCGGTGGTGGACGCAGCCTATGGGCCAGCTCGAAGAGGTCTCGGGTCGGCGGCTCGATGTTCTCCGTTCCGCCTTGAGCGGTGGGGGTTGCCACAAGGCCGGGCGCGATTGGGGTGGGGGTTGATTGGGCCGTCGCCGTGGGCAAGACCCTGACGGCCTCCACTGGCCGTGGCGTAGTCGTCGGGCCGTCGGTTACCGGGTCGGCGTCCCGGTCACAGGCAGCTATGAGTGCAAGCGAGGCCAGCAAGCACAGTGCGCCCAAGGGTAGGCCGGCCGCCGGTATTCCGTTCACCCCGGGCGTCTCCACTCGCTGTACATCAGCATGTTGGGTTACTCACTTCGAGCGCGATCACCCACCCATCCGAAAGAATCGTCCCGCAGAGCCGGGTTCCCTTGCCCCGACAAGTCGGGGTCATTGCGAGGCCCGATGGTTCGAGGTCCTCACCACAGGCTCCGGAGGGCCGTGGCAATCTGGCCGCGGGGTCCACCCCTCCTCCAGATTGCTTCGTCGTCCCGACAGATCGGGGCTCCTCGCAATGACAATTTGTAAGCGTTGTCTCTGAAAAAGGTCTTACTAATTGAAGCGGTTCATGGCCTCGGTGACGCCGTCGTTCAGCACGCTTACAACGGCCTGGGCGGCCCGATCTACCACCTCATCGGCTGTGTTTTGCTCCTGCTCTGACATGACGCCCAGGACGTACTCGATCTGATCGCCGCCCTCGGGTGGCTGGCCTATCCCCACCCGCAGTCGGGGGACCTGGTTGGTGCCTGCCGCCTCAATGACGGACTGGAGGCCGTTATGGGTGCCGGCGCTGCCGCCGGGCCGCAGGCGGATCTTACCCAGGGGTAGCGCAATGTCGTCGTAGACGACGAGCAGGTCTTCAGCAGAGACCCTGAATCGGGCCAGCAGGTAGGTTATCGCCTGGCCGCTGCGGTTCACGAAGGTCCGCGGTTTGGCCAGCACCACACGGTGTCCTTCGATGGTCCCCTCGCCTACCAGCGCCGAGCGGTTCCGTCGAGAGAAGGAAATGCCGTGGCTGACGGCCAGGCGATCGATGCACCAGAAGCCCACGTTGTGACGTGTCCTGGCATACTGGCTGCCAGGGTTGCCCAGTCCGACGATCACCCGGGAAGGCGGCTCGGCCTTTCGCCCACGCAGACCGAGGACATCGCCCAGGGCCGGCCATCGAATCTTCCTCATGCTCCTCTCAACCTTCCCGCAGGAACTGACGCAGGAAGCCCACCACCTCGTCGTCCAGGACGTTGGCCAGGGAAGACGGGTCCGCCACCTGTACCAGGTTAACGAATTTCTCCAGCTGCTCTTTGTCGGGATGGGCCAGCACCTGTCTGACGCCATGTGAGCCCAGGCGGCGGATGTACTCCCGCATGGCCCTCTCGACGGCGCCGAACAGTAGCTCTTCCTCTCGGCGTGGAATGTCCTCGTCCAGGGGGAGGGCGCATTCTGCACAGTGGGGCTGGTCGTTGAGGTAGGGATCGCCGTCCACGACGGCGCACTCTCTGAGGGCGGCCCGCAGGCCGGCAAGCTGTTGAGGGACCTCGGCGCCCACCGGTTCACCCAGCTCGGGTATCCGGTTGAACTGAGCCAGGGCCTCGACCTGTGGCATCGTTCCCTCCAACCGCCGTCTAAGCTCCAACGCGCCCTGGTGGTATTTGGAATGGTGTGCAAGGTAGGCGGTGGCGTATCGAACGCGGAGTTGTTGGAATCTCTCCTCGATGCTGGACCAGAGTCCCGGGTTGGCTATAAGGCTTCCGGGCTCGATTCTCGCGAGTACCGCGTCTCTCTCGATGGAAAGCTGCTGGTGGCCTTTACCGCAGGACATGGAATCCAAGTAGGACTTTACGCGGGTTATAGTCGAGGCCAGCACCGCTAACTCCACCAGCCGTTTCTGGAGGTCCAGTCCTTCACCAAGCTGCCGAGGGCCTTTAAACCTGTCCTGCGCCACGTTGTAGAACTCCTGGTGGTCCGAAACGGCGTACAGGGCCTCCAGTCCGTCCAAGGTCTCGGTGACGTCCGAAGGGACCTCTCCGATAACAGGCTGGAGCTTGTCCAGAGAAACCCTGATGTTTTTGATTTCGGCCACGAGTCCACCGAGGGCATCCAGCAGATGCCGGCCCTGTGCGGCGACCGTCGCCGTATCACCACCAGGTTCCAGGCCATCGACCATAAGAGTCGCGTATGGCAGGACCGAGTCCCACGTAGGCCTGGGACTGAGTCTGACGGTCTCGACCTGGTCGGCCAGAGCTTCTGAGAAGGCCACTTCGGGCACCATGTCCCAGGTGAAACGGTCACCGAGAAAGGGTCCGCCACGGCGGGTCTCGACCCGGTGGCCTGGTCCAAGCTCCACCTCGGCCCGAGCGTGCCGGACGAAGGACATCAGGTACAGCCCATCCAGCGGCGGGGTTAGTCCATAGGTCTCCACCAGCACGCTGGCCAGTTCGCGGCCGGACATCTCCCCGCCTCTCGATTCCACTTCCCTCCGGATGAAGTCGACCGCCGGGCAGTGGCTGGCGTCGAACAGAGCGGGGGCCTCCCGCCGGGTCAGGCCCAGGCCGGGCCCATAGTCCCGGGTGATCGCCGCCACGGCACTGTCGTCTTGGAAGAGCCCTCGGTAGAGCGCCGCGACCTTATCGCCGGTCAAAGGGCCGGGGAACCCGGTATCGTCGATGGGAAGGTCGGGGTGGGCATGCGAGAGCACTGCCGAGGCCAGCCGATCGGCCCAGGATATCGGGCTCTCCTCGGAGAAGATATCCCTGGGACGGATCCTCGTGTCCTGATAGGTGTAAATCCTTCCCAGCGAGTAGGCGACCGCGTACCGCTGTGCCAGCTCGCCTCGGAGAGACAGGTCCCGGTCCCCCATCATGCTACGCATCGCACGGGCGTCGCGGTCCCGCGCCGTTACGTATCGCTCCCCTGCCTCGCGGACGGCCCTGAGTTCTCTGCCCAGATAACGTGCCTGGGCGGGTTCGCGCCGGGGTACGGCCATGGCTATTCGAGGGTCCTGGATCTGTCCGGCGGGAATCCTGCGCGGCACGAGATAGAAGACCAGCCTGAAGCTGAGGTCTCCGGCCAGCGGCCGGCCCCACGAGGGGTCCACCGACTCGGTGACGATGACCTGTCCGATGTACTCGAGCCCTCGATGGCGTACCGTCCACGTCTGGGTCTGGCCCGGCGTCTCGGTATCGAATATCAGTCCCTGGGGCCGTGGAGGATCTGTGAGCATAGAGTTTGGGGTTTGGGGTTTAGGGTTTAGGGTTCAGGGATTGGGGTAAATGGACGAGACGGACCTGCGGTCCCCGCTCCCCTTACGCTAGTCTTCTTCCAGCACGATGTCGCCGCTTTTACCGCCGCTCTTCCTGACCAGCCTGATGCCCTCGACCCGCATGGCGCGGTCCACGCTCTTGCACATGTCGTAGATGGTGAGGGCGGCCACGCTGACCGCGGCCATGGCTTCCATCTCCACTCCGGTCTTGGCGGTGGTCCTGGCAGTGGCGGTGATGTTCACGGCGTTTTCACGGGCGTCCGCCTCCAAGTCCACCGTAACCTGAGTCAGGGGAATGGGATGACACAAGGGGATGAGCTGGGACGTGTTTTTTGCGGCCATGATTCCGGCCACGCGGGCGATGCCCATGACGTCGCCCTTCTCCAGACCGTTTGACTCTATCAGGGCCAGGGTCTCGGGTTTCACCACGACAGAGCCTCGGGCGACTGCCACCCGTTGTGTGTCGGGCTTCCCCCCTACGTCTACCATGCGGGCCTTCCCGGACTCGTCGAGGTGGGTGAGGGAGCCTCCAGAGGGACTTCTCCTGGTGATCCCGGCCTCTTTCTTGGCCAGACGGTCGGCCTCCTCGTTCAACGTGTTGCCGTCGTGTCCGCGGACCCACTGCCACTGCACCCGGCGACGCGCGACCTCGGCGTCTAGCCTGGCCCACAGGTCCTGGTTGGCCTTGCGCTTCCAGTTGCGCGTCATGGTATTGACCACGTACGTGCTGTCGCTGTACACGGTGACCTGTGCGGATGCCGGGAGGGCTGCCAACCCCTCGATGACGGCCAGTATCTCCATACGGTTGTTGGTGGTGTGTTTCTCCGCGCCGTGGAGGTCGCGCCTGGAGCCGTCCTCGATGATGATAGCGGCCCAGCCCCCGGGTCCGGGGTTGCCTTGCGCCGAGCCATCCGTGTGGATCTCGATCATGTAGTGTAATCCTCGCCTCTACAGGGAACTTCAGCCCATTGTACCGCATGGTGCAACGGAGGGGTTGCTGCGAGGTGCCGCAGACGGCGCGGTGGAGGAAGGAGTGCGGAGGTTGGGGGTCGCCTAGCCGCCGATGTGGTGCATCTCGACCTTATCGCGGCGGGGCTCGGTCATGGAGGCGCGCTCCTCGGAATAGCGGTCGGTCCGCTGGAGCCAGGTGCCGCGGACGATGGCCTCTAGCTCTTCGTCGGTGGCGCCGCCGCGCATGGGACCCCGGAGGTCGGGGCCAACGCTGCCGAAGAGGCAGGTGTAGAGCCGGCCCTCGGGCGACAGCCTCAAACGAGAGCAGTCGCCGCAGAAGGGCTTGGTGACCGAGGCGATGACGCCCATCTCCCCGCTGCCGTCGCGGAAGCGGTACCTCAAGGCGGTCTCGCCTAGATAGTTGCTCTCCACGGGCTCCAGGGGTATCTCCGCGTCGATCCTGGCCACAATCTCGTCGGCGGTAACGACGTGGTCCAACTTCCAGCCGTTGCGGGTGCCCACGTCCATGTACTCGATGAATCGGACGATGTGGCCACGCTCCTTGAAGTACCTGACCAGGTCCACGATGGTGTGGTCGTTGACCCCCCGCTGGACCACGGAGTTGACCTTGATGGGGTGGAATCCGACCCGCTCGGCGGCCTCGATGCCGGCCAGTACCTTCCGGGTGCTGTAGCCGCGGCCGTTCATCGCTTTGAAGACGTCGTCGTCGAGGGTATCCAGGCTGACGGTCACCCTCTCCAGGCCGGCGTCCTTGAGTACCCGGGCCTTCTGCGAGAGCAGGAAGGCGTTGGTTGTGATGGTCAGGTCCTCGATTCCAGGAACCTTCGCGAGCTGGGCGACCAGCGTCTCGATCTCGGCGCGCACCAGCGGCTCTCCGCCCGTCAGCCGGAGCTTTGATGCCCCCATGCCGACGAAGACCCCGGCGAGCCTGGTGATCTCCTCGAAGGTGAGCAGGTCGGGCTTTGGGAGGAAGTTGTAGCGCTCGCCGTAGACCTCGGCCGGCATGCAGTAGGCGCACCTGAAGTTGCACCGGTCGGTGACGGATACTCTGAGGTCTCTCAGGGGTCTTTTAAGTTGATCGGTCAACATTTCACTAGCAGGGTGCTGAAATACCCTTTCGACCATCCCCCTGACCCCCTTTCTAGCCAGGAAGGGGGAAGAATTTATTGCTGAGGGACACCCTCAGACTCCCGTGCAAAGGGGCTTCGCCCCTCTGCACACCCCATTCTTCATCAGCCTGTTAGTCAAGCTCCTCATGCGACCGGCCTGGTGTGCCGGCCTTGTTTTTCAGGGCTTCGGCCGCCTTGCGGGCCGCGACGCTCCTGTGGCTGATCTGGTTCTTCTCCTCCGGCGTCAGTTCCGCCATGGTCTTTCCAAGCCCCGGTAAGAAAAAGACCGGGTCATAGCCGAACCCGGAGGAGCCCCGAGGGCTCCTGACGATCCTGCCCTCACAGGTCCCGGTGTGCAGCGCCACCGGCTCGGAGAGCCATGCCACCGCGATGACGCAACGGAAACGGGCACGCCAGGTATCCTCGGGTATATTGTCCAGTTTTTTGTGTAAAAAAGCAATTCGCTGGGCGTCGTTCGCGCCTTCTCCGGCATATCTGGAGGACAGTGGTCCGGGCTCGCCGCCCAGGGCCTCGACCTCGAGTCCGGAGTCGTCGGCCAGGGAGGACAGGCCACTCAACCGGGCGTAGGTCACCGCCTTCAGGGTGGCGTTCTCCTCCAGGGTGGAGCCGGTCTCCTCGACGTCGGTGTCGATACCGACATCGTCAAGGGTCACCAGCGTAAAAGGAACGTCGGCCAGCAGGGCGGCCAGCTCTCTGAGCTTGCCCCGGTTCCTGGTGGCCACGAGGAGTCTGGCCGCCTCACCCATATTTGCAGTCGCCTTGGCAGGGCTACGTCTCAATGGGACTAGTTTGCCTCCTCGCGGAAGGAGAAGCGGTCCACCAGCCCGGTAACGGTGTCTCTAAAGCCTCCGTACTCCAACTCGGTATAGGGCAGCATGGCGGCCCCGGACCAGCCCTGGCTCCGCATCTCAATGCCCTTCTCCTGGGCACGATTCCTGACGACGTCCCAGACGGGGTTGTCGAAGAAATCGACGTAGGAGTCGGAGAACTGCCCGTCCTTGTTGAGGGACAGACCGATGCAGGAGACCAGCGGCAGGCAATAGGGCCCGGTCACGGCGGTGTTTATCGGGACGGGCGTCAGGGGCATGACGTGGGAGCCGCGGGCGTCGCCGCCGACGAAATGGGCCTTGGTGAACGTGGAGATAACCTCCTCAGGCGCAGGAAAGACGCCCTGGTTCCGCACAACGGCGATGGGGTCGTCCTTACCGGTGTACTTACCGGCGATGGCGTGGAGCCGCTGGGCCGAGACGGCTACGGCCCGCTCGTCGTGGGTGCGGGAGTATATTCCGTCGATGCCGAACCGCTCATTGTCCCTGAGCAGGGCGGTTATCCGGTAGAAGTCCTCGGGGGCGTTGAGTTCAATGATACTGTCGCCATCGGTGTTGTCCATGTCGATGATATGGAATGTGAAGCCCTTGATCAGCTGGGGCAGCATGAGGCCGCCGCAGTACATGGGGTCGGCGAAGCCCAGGAAGAGCGGCAGGTTATAGGCGCCGGGGCCGCACTTGTCGGCGGCAAAGACCATGAAGGACTCGGCCGGCCGGTGCCCGGACAGTGTGTGCTCGAACTCGATCTCGGCGACTCCGGGGCCCGCGCCGCGGACGTTGCCCGAGGGCGCGTCCACCAGCAGGTCCTGTCCAGCGCCGTAAAGGCCGTATTCCCGCGCGATATCGGTGGCCTTCAGGAAGGTGTTCCAGGCGAACTGGTGGATGTCGGCGGCGCCTTCGCCGCTGGTGTGGGACATGATTATGGCGATGTCGTCCCCGGTGTGGTTCACAAGCCCGTCCAGGATGAGGCCTCCCTTTATGGCATCGGAGACCTCCTGCCTGACGACCTCCATCATCTTCTCCGAGGGCATGGTGTGCCCTCCGATGGAGCCGACGTCGGCCTTGATCGCGGACAGGGTGATCCTCATGACGAAATCCTCCTCCCGGCCTCAGTAGCGGGTTCGGCTATTGTGTTTTTTTAAGGATGGTCGGCCCAAGGGCCTGGCACTGTCAAATGGGGTCTGCGGAAGTCTGACAAGAGGTGCGGGCACCAGTTTATCAACCGGTGCGTTTCCGTGTCAAGCTCGGCGCGCACGGCCAATGGGCCGACCGTGTTATAGCCCCGTGAGGCGTCTGTCGGCGCACCGTCCTCCCAGGTCTCTGTGCGAACGTACTTCAGCCGCCGGCCGGGGAAATCTCGCCCCGGTCGTTGGCTTCCAGCAGCGCGACGAAATCGTATCCACGGCGCCTTATTTCTTCGCTTCCGCCCTCGTGCCTGTCCAGGATGGCGATGACCTTGACCACGCTACAGCCAGCGGCCTCCACGGCGTCGATGGCGTGGATCAGGCTCGCACCCGATGTGCAGGCATCGTCTACAACGGCTACTCTCGCGCCCGTCGCCAGAGGGCCCTCAATGGCCCGCTTGCCGCCGTGTTGTTTGGCCTCCTTCCGCACGATGAGGCCGGGGATGGGGTTACCCTCCAGGTAGCTGGCCAGGGCCACGGCGGCGACGATGGGGTCGGCGCCCAGTGACGGGCCCGCGATGGCTTCGGCGCCACATTCCTTCAAGATCGGCAGGTGGGCCCTGGACACCAGGTGCGCTCCCTCAGGGTCCAACGTGATGAGCCGTCCGTCGAAGTAGTAGGAGCTGGTACCTCCGGCCGAGAGCTTGAACTCGCCGAAGCGAAGTGCCCCTCTTTTTTTCGCCAGCTCCAATATGTCTTCTGCCTCAGCGCTACTCATGTTATTCCTCTTCTCGAGTTATGGCGGTTTGTCGACTTTCTATCGGCCTAAGGCGTGTATTTTGGTTCAGTATAACTTGGAGACAGCTCGTAGCCTTTGTAAAGCCGGTGCTCACGAATGTAGGCTTCAACCGCCTCGGGCACCTGGTACCGGATGGACAACCCCTCGGCGACCCTCCGCCTGAGTTCCGCTCCGCTGATTTCGACCATGGGGCCGTTCAACAGGACGACCCTGGCAGACGCGCCTGGGACTATGGCATCCACGACCGCCGGGTCGAACTGCGGGGACCCCGGCCTGGACATGCCCACGACGGTGGCCGGCTCGAAGAGGCGGTGAGGCTCATGCCATTGGCCCAGCTCCTTCAAAAGGTCCAGGCCCATTATCGCGAATATGTCCGCATCGGGCCCAAGCCGGCCTCTCATCTCCTCCAGAGTGTCCACGGTGTAGGTCGGCCCGGGCCGTTTTATCTCGACGTCCGATGCGCTAAAGTGCGGGTTTGACTCCACGGCCAGTTCCACCATCGCCATGCGGTGTCGGGCCTCGGTGATCACCTGGTCGGCTTTGAGCCAGGGCCGGCCCGCGGGCATGAAGAGCACCTGGTCCAATTCCAGCCGGATCCTGGCTTCCTCCGCCACGATCAGGTGCCCTGTGTGGATGGGGTCGAAGGTCCCCCCAAAGATGCCTGCTCTCAATCTACCCCCATTCCCACTCGGCCCGTCCGATACGAACCGTGTCTCCCGAACCGATGCCCGCCTCTTCCAACGCGCGGACGATACCGGTCCGCATCATGTAGCCGTAGAATTGCGTTCTCGCGGTCCAATCGGACTGGTCGATCATTGCCGCTATGCGGGCCGCCGTGGGGGCCGTTACGACGAATGTGCCGTTCTCTCGCCGGACTTTCACCGGTTCGCTCCTCGGCTTCGGCCTCAGGACCGGTGTTTTTCCGTAGTCGGCAAGGGCGCCCTGTTCTAATATGCGATGTGTCTCCGAAAGGAGCTCGATCACCTTGTCCAGCAGCGGTTCGATCCCCTGTCTGGCCACCGCTGATATAAAAAATACAGGTTTGCCCTTTTCGAACAACTTGGTTCGTAACGAAGCGGCGTTTTCCGTCACCCCGGGCAAGTCGCTCTTGTTTATGACCACCATCTGAGGTTTGTCCAACAGTTCCTTATTGTAAAGCTCCATCTCTCGGTTCACCTGCCGGAACTGCTGGACCGGGTCCT
>PVBE010245425.1_pt1 | contig 17259 bp, 15 predicted proteins | sample 1631181 | NCBI WGS metagenome assembly PVBE01 (sample SAMN08397723, study PRJNA350692) | Marine metagenome, whole genome shotgun sequencing project. | isolation source: water | place: Pacific Ocean | collected 2012-04 | reverse complement strand
ATAAATTAGGCCCATAACCCATAGAGGCGATGAAATAAATTAGGCCCACAACCCATAGAGGCGATGAAATAAATTAGGCCCACAACCCATAGAGGCGATGAAATAAATTAGGCCCACAACCCATAGAGGAGGGGATAGCTCTACCATGATACCAAAGCTTCGTTGTTTGTCTGTACAATTGATGAGCACCAACAGAGAAGGCCCAAATAGCCAACCCGCTACGACAAGCCACTAACTACGCCATCAGGTTGGCATCAATCCATGCAGCCCACTTTTCTCTAGGCAGCACCAGCATATCCCAAAGAGGGGTAGAGCGGACATATTCCCGATATATTTTGTAGTCGATCTCAGAGCAGGCATCCCATCTGGCTTGATATTCCAAAAAATGCTGAGACAACAAAAAGAGAGTTTTCTGCTCAATAGTCGAAGCACTACCTTTCTTCCTCAAAGCATCGAAATATCGCAAAGCAGCCTCAAAAGAATCTTGTGTTTGTTTTGCGTATGGCATGCATGCATATTAACTGATGTCCAAAAAACAAACAAGAACCAAAGACAGGCAAAGCACAAAATACAAACACCTATATCTCAACACGAGAGAACACCCACAATATATTGTTCCATCCACCAGGCAGAGGATACCCCATATTGACGTATTTCTCTTAGTGTAGCCCGGCCGAAACAGCCAGCATATAACAATCAAAAACCAGCGAAGCTGAACCTTTGTGGCACTCCCCAGCAACAAACCCATGTTCTACGAGAAACTCAAAAATAGATAAGAGCGCAATATTCAATCAATCATTCTCCTCAGTAGAAGGAATGCGCACTTATACGTTGTTCCAACGTGGCGCGCTCTGTGGTACACTACACAGATGAGCATAGCATCAGAAAATCGTCGCCACACCATTAAGGAGCTCTAAGCTTGGCCATGTACCACGCCCACGTATCAATCATCCAAAGAAGCGAAGGCAACAATGCTGTGCACACCGCTGCCTATTATCGTGGCGAAAAAATGTACGACGAGAGGACGGATACCTATAGCGATTATAGAAGCAAATCAGAGGTGGTCCACAGCGAAATAGTGGCCAGTGCTGATGCTCCAGAGTGGGTACAAAAATTAATCGCTGCTGAGAGGTTGGCTGGAAAAGGAGAAAAACATATTGCCAGCGAAATGCTGTGGAACAAAGTAGAGAAGCATGCCAAAAGAAAAGATTCTCAATTAGGCCGAAGCTGGGATGTGGCTTTGCCTCTTGAGTTGACTCTAGAGCAAAACAAGGAGCTGGCCAAAAAAATAGCATGCATGTTTGGTGAGTACAAAACGATTGTAGATTTCAGCGTCCACTATGACAAAAACAACCCTCACGTTCACCTAATGGAAACCGATTGTATTTTGACCGAAGATGGTTTCGGTTTGAAAAATCGCGGGCTAAATAATGTCAGTAGATTGCGCGAAGTAAGAGAGCAGATTGCAGTTTTGACAAATCGTGAGTTGGCAAAATATGGACACGACGCAAGAATTGACCATCGCTCATATGCAGAGCAGGGCGTGGATTTGATAGCAACGAAGCATCGCGGCTCTGCTGATGCGATGCAAAAAAGAGGAATTGAGACTCGCAAGGCAGGCGAGAACGAAGAAATAAAAGAGCAGAATTTCCAAGAAATAGCGGCGCGCCCTGGTGTAATATTGGACAAGATTTCCCAAGAGTGCTCTAGTTTTACCATGGAGAATGTGGCGAGCGAAATCATCAGGCATATTCCGGTTGCTGATATTTTGGCCAAAAATGACCCATCACTTCAGGCGGCTGCAAACAAAGATCTCGATTTGGTTATGAAGGCGGTGTGCAGGAAAAACGCAGTTTTTGACGAAAGGGCAATCGCAAAAGAGTTGAATTTGACCGAAGTTAAATCTGAGGAGTTTGTGCGGGCTTTAGAAGAAATCAAAATCTCAAAAAAATTGATGTATTTGGGTGTTGGCGACGATGGTCGAGATAGGTACACCACGCGGGAGCTGTTCGATCGTGAAACCAAAATGCAAGAAAAGATAGATGCGATGTCTTTGCGCATGTCGCACTTCGTGCCAAAAAGCACCCAAGAAGCGGCTATCGCAAGCTGCGAAAAGTCTCAAGGCTTCAATTTCTCCAGCGAGCAAAAAACCGCCATCTCGCATATGTTGTCGACAGGAGACGTTGCCTGTTTGACTGGCAAGGCGGGCACAGGAAAGACTACGGTTTTGACTCCGGCAGTGATGGCCTGGAAGGAAGAGGGATTCAAAACAGTTGGCTTAGCTGTTGCCAACGTTGCTGCTAACGCCCTTCGTCAATGTGGTTTTGATGATACTAGGAGCATTTCTTCGTTGTTGTATTGCATAGACATACTAGACCAAAACCTAATCGACAAAAACACAGTTGTGGTTGTTGACGAGGCATCCATGGTTGGCAGTGAGCAAATGGCTCGTTTGGGAGATATTTGCGACAAAGCGGGTGCAAAGTTTCTTCCTATTGGCGATGGCATGCAACTATCTGGAGTTCTTGGCGGAGCACCATTCAAGGCTATCACTGATCGAGTTGGCAGTGCTGTGCTATCAGAAGTTGTAAGACAAGAATCCCCGTGGATGAGGGAGGCTAGCCAACAATTAGGCATTGGTAACACAAAAGCTGGCCTGCAACCTTATATGGAGAACCACAGAATACATTTTGCTAAAACTGACATAGAGGCAAAGAGCAAATTGATCAGCGATTGGAGTAAAGAGAAAACTCCTTTGGCAGAAAAAATAATAATCGCTCACGAAAACGAGGATATCAGACTGCTCAACAGGGCTGCTAGAGAGAGCTTAACAAAAAATGGCGTTTTGGACGAAAGCTTCAAGCTACAGATGCTGAAGCGGCAACGCAACAAAATACTACCAATATCCCTTGATGTTGCAAAAGGCGAGCGCGTAGTAATCGAGAGTCGTGGAGAAATACCGAAATCTTTTGCCAGCAACAATCAATTCGGAACAATCACCGAAATTAACTCAGACAAAGAAAAAAGAATAACTGAGCTATCTATTTTGATAGATGGAAGCGACAAGCCCTTATCATTAGACGCAAAAATAATTCGCGAAAAAAACCTTGTCTTGGGCTATGGATATGCTGCGACAATTCACAAAACTCAAGGAGCAACTAAAGATAGTGTATTTCCCTATTTCTCCAGGATGTGTGACAGGATGTTGTCATACGTCATGATGACTAGGCACAAAAAAGACTGTCATGCTTATGCTAGCCGTGAACAATTCAAAGATTTTGATGGCTTAGCATTGCGCGCCGGAAAAGCACCAACAAAAGATAGCGTGCTCGATTTTGCATTCAACTTTGCTCAACGCAGAGGTTTTGAGGCCGAGCAGCTAACTGGCATCAAACGAGTGTTGGTCGACAAAATAACCAACGGCACAGCAAGAGTAAAAGATTTTTTTGAGAAAACCATTAATCCTGAAAAATATGCAGCAAAAATTGAGAACCAAACACGACTAGAAAAAGCAGCAATTGATAATAAGCAAATCCAAAGAGCAGCTAAAATTAAACGAGAGAACGCAGAGATAGTAGCTCAATATCGCGACTTAAATCAAGAAAGCGGCAAGGCTTGGGCTGAGGTGTCAAAGCTTGCCAAAGAACTTGGGCACTGGAGCTACATCAACAACAGGCCAGAGCTGCAACATATGAAAAAGATGGAAATATACAAAGATGCAGTTGTTCTGGCAAATAACGCCAACAAAATAGCCGCACAAATAACTGATAACATCACAAAACACCAAGAAATATTAAAGGATGCTGGGATCAGCGAGGAAGTCATAAAAAGCAAAGAACAAAAACATGCTTTAACAAAAGACATACAGGGATACCAACAGAACAACCAAGAAAGAGAACTGTATGCCTACAACATCCACAAGGCTCTTGAGGGGGACATCAAATTATACCCTCAAATCAAAGAAGCAAACCTAGACATGCGAACATTAAGTGACGATGCAAAAGAGCACCAAAGAAAGCTGCATTTGTCAGAGCTATCAGGAAAAGAGCTTGCTAGCTTCCAACAGATAGACGCTTACAACACAAAATCAAAAGAAACAAGCGCATTATACAAAGAATACAAAGCCCTTGTTGACGAAGACAAAAAGGCGTTGGGAAGTCACTTAGATAATGCGCTGGGCATTAATAGACGCAACGGCCTAAAGGATGCCGACATTCCCTACAACTACCTAAGGCATGATGCCAATAAAGAAATAAAAGCAGCCCAGGAGATTTACAATGCGAAACAAGGTGAGCGGAATGAGCTCGCCTACGACTTGCAAGACGTAATCCCACAAGACCCAACTACCTATCAGCTCCCCTTGGAGTTTTTCCAGCTAGAGAACGGGCAAAAGATCGACGAACTAAAAGAAGCCCTAAGTGCGGCAAACGAAAACAATGAAACAAAAAAAATAAAAGGAATACAAGGACAGCTAAGGGTTCTTGAGCCAAGGCAAAACCAAATCGACAAACACGCAGCAATCCACCAATGCCACTTAAATGTGGGGGACTATCAACAGAAAGAAACGCCACAAAAAGCCTCAATAGTGAGAGGAATGTTTCTGGACGACTTGTATGGAGTATGTTTTGGTATGGCAAAGTCTCGCGGTGTTGAATGGAGCAAACTATTAACTGAGGGTGAAAAACATGACAGGTCGAAACTAACTCTTGCGCCTGAACAAACAAAATTTTTTGACAAGGTAGCAGAATATCTAGAGCTAGACAGAAAAGACTTTGACAGGAAGCAATCATACATGGACAAAGCCCAGAGCACCTGTAAAAAAGCAATCATTGCCAAGGAAGTGCTAAGCAACGCAGACAAGTACAAAGAGGCCCTACAGTTTTACCAGATCGCTTGCCCTGGCGTCAAGAATGAAAATCTCTTGCGCCACGAAACTAGAGCCCTCGGCAAGCTAGAAAAAACAGCCAAAAATTATAATTTGTTTGAGAAGCTGATCGCCGACTTTAAAGCCGCCAGCACCGAAACTGAGATGTTGACAATTAACGAAAAATTAAATGCAAAATCTCTACAGTTTATCAAGGCCGGATACAAGGACATCGATGGCAAGAGCGTGACCGAGATCAAAGTAGACAGCGCGGATCGCAACAATATACCTGGAGCAGCAGAGGTCAAAAAATATGTGGAGTCTGCCGCCAACTCAAGATTGCGCTGGGGCGGCCTAAAGACCGCCGGCTTGGACAAGGATACCAGCAACAAGCTGAAAAGTTTAGCCATGGACTCGAATTACTCCCGCACCGATTCCGCACACGCTTTATTTGTAAATAAAGAGGAACACAAAAATATGATTAAGATTGCTGACATCAACCCAAAAACCCTTGAGAAGCATGCAAGCCTCAAAAAGGCTCCCTCAACAAATCTATCAAACACTGCGATGGATTTCAACAACACCAGAGGCAATCATGTTTGGGACATGAGCGAGAGCATGTCACCACATCAGTTAGCCGACTGGATGATCCGGCATAGGGAATTAATGGAAGAAGGCAAGAAAATAGCTCATATGTCGTCCTATATCAAAAAGGAATTAAAGAGGGACGAAAAGGGTATGGAAAAATTAAATGCCCTAAACGAAATAGGTCCGCCCAAGCAAGGTTATAGCAAAGACGATCAAAAAAGGATCGGCTGGGCAAAGGGGGTAGCAAGCAAGGTATCTCCTATAACAGAATCTTCCCCTGCAAGCCAATATCTACAAGGAAGAGGGATCAACATCAATTCATGCTCTCTATCACGAGATGTTCGATCTGGGAATAGCTGGAACAGCGAATTAAAAAAAGAGATCCCATCTGCGGTTTTCGTAGCCCGCAATAACAAGGGAGACATCACGGCCACCCAAACCATTTTCTTGGAGGAGATCGGATCAGAAGGATCCAAACAGTGGGGAAAAGCAACAAACGTCAAAGTTAAAAAGCAAACGCTTGGTGCCATGAAAGGCTCAAGCTGCCTGATACAACGAGGCACTGGCGACAGGATCGCTCTATGTGAAGGACCTGAAACAGCTTGTAGTGTCGCCGAGGCAAACCCTGAGCTAACAGTACACGTTATGTTAGGTTCTAGCAATTTTGAGCATTTCGAAACGCTAGAGAAGGGAAAGGACATCATTATTTGCGCTGACAATGACGGAGCTAACCACACTTCCAACAAAAAAATAAAAGAGGCAGCAAAAAATCTGTCATACAAGGGCAACAATATATACATAGCTCGTCCCCCTGGACAACAAAAATCAGATTTCAACGACATGGCAACACAAGGACATAGCTCAGACATCAGAAAATGCATTGACAGCGCGGTATTTGCTAACGAGGCTGTGACCATCAAAAAAATAAAACAAACATTCCAGGGTGTGGATACAAAACCAGAGCTAAGAGAAGCTACTGGCGGGAAGAGCAAAATACACGGCTTGAGTGCTGCTGAAGTATTCAGCGAGGCATTCAAAACAGCAAGACAAGAGAATTCTAAGTGGCAGCACAAGTACTTCACTACCTTCCAAGCAAACAGAGTAACCCAAGATGTCGAGTTTGTGAGGAATCAATACAACAAAGAGCCATCCCAGCTAGAGTTCGATGTGATCATCTCGCGTGCTGCATTGGAAGGAAAGGCATTGGAGAAGTGGCTAAGTAGAGTTGTCATCAACGAAGGAGAGCTGACAGGAAACGAGATGTGGAAAGAAATAAGCAAAACACGTGACGCTGCTATAATGGCTGGCCATAGGTTTACCGTGTTGCGCGACGAAAATCTTCCACCAGGAGAATTCAACAATGTTGATTACGCCGATAAATTTTTGGCAGGCGATCTCAACCAATTAGAGAGCAACGCTCGAGATGCCTCATCTACCGAAACACTCCCAGACAACGAGAAAAACGAACTTATCGAGGAACACACGAAGAGATTTGTCCAGCGTTATGGTGAGGAGCCTAATATAGAAAATCAGCTAGCGATAGAAAAAATAGCTGAGAAACATCACAAGATCTTGTTGTTTGATTGGCAAAAACCAGACTTAGGGCACATGGCTTGTGTTCGTGCAGAAATGCCAGATATAGAAAGACCAAAGGGAAGCTGTGAGATGGACTTAGCTCCTTTGGCCATAAAAGACTTTGTCGACATTGAGGCGGCAAAGGCTAAAGGAATAAGCAGAGAAGAGCTCCACAATATTGGACAAACGTTAAACGTCGAAAACATAATAGATAGAGCCTGTGCAAAACAAAATAACGAGCAGGAGCAAGAAGTTGCAGTCGAAAAAACTAAAACACAAACCAGACAACTAGAAATGTAGTGCAGTGTTTTGCGTATACAAAAAAATGTTTGCCGATGTTAAGTTTTAACTTAAAGCTGTGGATAAGTTTTTTTCACAAATGTATTTACTTTGGCTTTTGTGGGGGGTAGTATGGGTTTGCTAGTTAAGGAATTCATTAAAAAAAAACTGGAGATCGAACAATGATCAAAAAAAAAATAATTTCTACTAAGGTAGCTGCATTCAAGCGTTTTACTATAGATATTCCGTCCAAATTGCACAAAAAAATAAAAATGGCATCTATCAAAAAAGAAAAAACAATGAAACAAATTGTGTGCGAATGTCTTGATAGGCATATTTAAAAAAAATTAATTAATAATAGGTATTAAAAATGAAAAGCCCATTTAACAAAAAAATGTTTAGCAAATATTCAGTAATAGTTATTGATCCACCGTGGAATCAAGGAAAAACAGGCAAAAGAAAAGTAAGGCCAAATCAAGGAATAGATCTTGATTATGATACATTATCAAAAAGCGAGCTAATGGAATTGCCTATAGCTAAGTTGGGCACTGGGAATGAATTTTTGTTTTTGTGGACAACAAATAGCAAGGACAAAAAAACAGGTGAGCCCTTGTTAAAAGCGTCTTTCGATTTAATTGAAGAATGGGGGTATAAGTTTTACTTAGATATACAGCAGGTAATCCTCCATATCTAAGAAACCTGCCTAAATCAAATTTAATAATTTTTTTGCTTGTAAGAGGGAATAATTCTGCTTGCCAAGCTCTTCCAGCTAGTAGATTAATGTCATGATGCTTGAGCTTTCTGGTACTACTACCTGTTAGTAAAAATTTCATATTTTTGTTTTCTATTAGCCGATGTACTTCATTAAGAAGCATAGGTATCTTTTGCACCTCATCTATTACAATTATCCAGGCCTGCTCATTATTATCAATAATTGATTCAATCTCAGATGGGTTATCACTAAGGCGTAAATATAGATCAGATCTAAGTAGATCTATTATTAAACAAGGTCTCCAAGCTGTTGTTTAATTAATGTTGATTTGCCTGTTGCACGAGGTCCGAATAGAAAAAAACTTTTTTTCAAAAGGTTATGTAATTTTAATTCTCTATCCAGCATATTAGAAGTCCTACAATTGACAACTCTATCGCTAATTGTCATGAGAGTTAACATTATAGTTGTCAATTATCAGAATTGCAATAATATTAAATTTCATGCAACGCTATAAAAACTGCAATGCAGCCATGCTTAAAAGTTAGGTTTACCCTATCATGTGTGGCAAAATTACGTAAGCTGATATTATTTCCTAGTTTTAAATTACTCTCTGATATAGGATATTGCAGGCCTGTAGTTGTTAAGTTGTGAACGTATGGAAATGGAATAAGAGAGATAGTTCTATTTTGGCAGTTAGTTATAGTCCTTGAAGTATTAAGTAAAAAGTATCTTTGTTTTGGATCATAAAAAGCTATATTTATTTGATCTAGATACTTGCTAGTTACATGAAGGTTCCCTAAAAAATGATCCATCTCTAGTCCGCTGGCACCAAGCACATCTACTTCAGTGTAATTTTTTTGTATAAGAAAATGTATAGCTTTTTCAAAATCTGTGAAGTTTTGATCACTAGTTTTAATAACCTTAATATTATTAGGGATACTATGTATAGAATCTAGATCTCCAATTACGCCATTAATAACTATAGAAGTATTAGACATTAAATTATATGCTCCATCTACTGCAAAAACATCTTCAGATTTTTTAGATAGATAATTTTCTATAAACTGGATATCTATTTTACCATTTAAGATCAAAATTGCTTTCATACTGCAGAGATTTTCTGTGTATTTTTAATTTTATTCCAATTATATATGCCCATCAAAGCCATAAATAAATAACAGCCATACAAAATACTATGGAAATATAAATTTTGAGATAACATGATCAAAACATACAAACTATCTGCTACAAGCCAAGCAAACCAACACTCAATAAATTTTCGTGATGATAAAATTTGTGCAACAAAGCAAGTAGTAACAGCAATAGATTCAAGGTAAGGTATTTTACTATCTGTATAGTATGTTGATGAGGAAAAAATTATAAAAAATAATATCGCATATATTAATGAGATTAATAAAAAATTATTTACTGTGAGAGTATAAATTTTATTATTGTTTGAACGAGTATTAGTTTTCCAGAAGATCCATCCATACACACTCATGAATAGGTAAATTACTTCGCGAAATACGCTAGCATACATACTATAATTAAAATATAACGTAGTATTGATTAGTATAGCTAAAATATAGGTAGGCCACATTCTAAGATCGGCTTTAACAAAAAAATATGTTCCAATCAAAGATAAAACGGTTCCAGCAAAATCTAAATAATTCATATTTAACTCCTTGAATTAGTAAGGAGTATAAGTTGAATACTAGAGTATATTTGTAGGTATGTGGTGTTATCAATAGACATCTTTACTCCCTTCGCAGGCATTATCCTGTGCAGGTTATGCGGGTATGATCTCAGCCCATCGGGCACCCCGGTAGTCACAATTTAACATAATTTACTAAATTATCAAAGAAATTTTTCGTTATAGAGTTTGTATATGTCTATTGATGGGCTTTCATAGGGGTGGGCTTGTTTAATAGAGTTTACAGCTTCTTTGACTAAGTTTTCAGGGCAGATAATTTCAATGCGCATCTCTTGTATCAGATTTTTCTCGAAGCATTTTAACAACAGTTTGATGGATCCCTTTCTCGATCCCTCGTTCTTCTAGTTTTTGTAACAAAATACCGTCGACGGGTTTTTACCAAGATATTACTATTAATTATGACTCTAAGCCAGGTTTAGCAAAAAAGTATAAATTAACTCCGACACATGACTTAGATATAAATAATGTTGTGGGGTTAAAAGCATTGTCTAAAAAATATAAAAAACATTTCAATGAAATTATTTTTGAGCATCTTGGATTCGGGATTTTAAGCCTTGCACCTCAGGATGTCTCTGCGTCTGAATATTTAAGTATTTTTAGCCTCTACTTCAAAATCTGTGGGTATCTAATGGCTCCGGCAACTTCCCAAGCTGATGATATAAAGCTATTTCAGCGCACTCAAACGTTTTAAATCCATATGCTTTTTTCGTAGCGAGTTTAGCTTTGTTATTTAACCCCTCAACTATCCCGCTTGAAAACGCTTTTTTTGCTCTAAACCAATTTAAAATAAGGGGTTTATGTTTACGTAGCGACTTGGCCATTTTTTTTATGGGCTCTATTTTTATCCTCATGACTTTTGTGCACCAAATATCTAAAAACTTTGCAGCCCAATACGGAGAAGTGTATTCCCAGAAAAGGTTTAATTCTTCTTTCAAAAGATATGCCTTAATACTTTTAAGATTATATGCCAACAAATCTTTTAATTTCACAGCTTGCTTTTCAGTTAAGTTCTCTTTGCGTTTAAGCAGACACCACCGAGATTTCTTTAATACAGGTTCATATCCGTCTTCTTCAAGTTTTCGATGCTCTGAGACCCTAACCTTATCTATTGCTTTGTTGATGTTTGCCATTATATGAAAGCGGTCCAAAATATGCATAGCTTTAGGAGCTTTCTTTTTTATTACTTTTAAATATGGTTTCCACATATCTGAACATATATGTTTAAGATTTGCTGCCCATGGATTGCCAAACTTGCGGAAAAAACGCAACATGGTTTTAACTGTTCTATCTTTACCAACCCATAACAATCGTATGCAATCCTTGTCAATCTGATAAATTACTGTTATATATTTATGACCTGTTTGGATAGCAACTTCATCTACCCCAATTGACTCAACATTACTTGTATCCCTGTTTTGAAGGCCAAACTCAACAACAAACCTTACTGAATCAAATACTTTTCTCCAACTGGTTTTAAAACTGCGTGCTGTTTCTAACCATGATAATTTGCGAGCCCAATCAGACAAAAATTTCATATAAGTTTTGGTTAGTGTATATTTGCCTGACGCCCATGGGAGAAGTTCAACTACCACACCACAACTTTTGCAATTTACACGACGCATATGATATATAAAAAATACTCGGAACCCTAAAATTGGTACAAATTCAAATTTCCTAACGGTTAATTTATCATAAAGGCTGCTTGATTTTTTACAGCATGAACAAATTGCTTGACTGTTTTTTCTCGGAACAACTTCGACCTCAACACAATCTTTCCCATCACACTTTCCCCAAGAAACATTACTATAAACAAAAGACTTGTATTTTTGACATTTATTGAGCATAGTTTCTATACGCATTGGTTACTCCTTGAAAGTTAATAATAAATTATTTATATCATAGGCAATCTGTATATACATTATTTTGGAATAATTAATCACTGAATTAAATCTCAAAGACATTCAATGAAGCAATTATTTATTTGCCAGATCATTGTACTAGTGGAATTTTCAACAAAACTCTGTTGATGCTGATAGGTAGTTGCCATGAAAGAGTATTTTAACGCTGAGGTTGAAAAACACCTCAACTACCCACAGATTTCGGAAGAGAGCCATTTTTTATAATATGTTGCAAGATGACGGCAAATTAATTTATAAAAGCTCAAGAGTTGTTTTATCTCCACCGCCTGAATTTAAATACGATTTTGGAGCTTGTGAACTTATAAGAAAAGTTGCGTTCTCAACTACATGTCGCAAAAAAGCCGATATATGGACCCAACAACTTCACTTTCCCAGATCGATTCATGCATCGAAGTTATATGAAATTGGTGAATATATGTATGAATATGATAATTATCACACTAAAGCAATAGAGATGTTGACATCCTCACCCACCTAAAGGAAGGTGATTCCTGAGTTTTACTTCAGGCTGCTACTAGATCACTCGTTTGCAAAAGTTCCTGATTCACAGAAGTTGCTAATGCATCTTCTCCACAGGCTAACATGGCATGTCCTGCCACTAAAATATTTTTCGCTGCATTTAGATCAGCATTATCTTCATACCCACATTTGAGACATTTGAAACTTCCCTGAGTTTTTCTATTTTCTTCGCAGGTATGAGTGCATTTGCTACATCTTTGGCTAGTATATGGGGCTGGCACTTCTAAATATATACCGCCATTCCAATCTAACTTATATTTAAGTAGGAGCTTGAATTTCCCCCACGCCTGATCAAGAATAGATTTGTTAAGACCAGATTTAGCCTTAACATTTTTCCCAGGATTTTCAATATCTCCTTTAGCTGAACCACTAATATTTTTGATTTTCAAAGCTTCAACTGCTATTAATGCGTGACTTTTGCTTAATGTTGTTGATAGCTTATGTAGAAAATCAAGCCTACTATTAGCGATCTTGCTGTGGATACGTTGAATTTGTTGTTTTTGTTTATGGAAATTATTAGAAAACTTTTTTTTCTTAGATAGTTTTCTCTGTGCCTTAGCCAATTTGCTTTCAAGCTTTCTGAACATATTAACTGGATCAATATATTTGTCATTAGACATAGCAACAAACTTGTTAATGCCCAGATCTATACCAATACTACTAGTAGCCGTTGTTTTAGGTTGCTCCATCTCTATTTCTACTTGAATAGAGCAATACCAATATTTGCCACGACGAGAAATTGTTATATTCTTTGGAGTGCCAAGGATATCCTGAGACTTAAAAAATCCTATCCAGCCAATCTTGGGTAGATATATTCTCTTGTTATCTATTTTGAACCCTTGAGGATATCTAAATGAATCATTAATACCTTTCTTTTTGAATTTGGGTATACGCTTTAATGGTTGCTTTTTATTAAATCCGTCTTTGAATGCTTTGTCTAAGTCTTTAAGTTTTTGTTGCAACACTTGAGAGTGACAATCTTTTAAAAATCCATATTCTTCTGATTGCTTCCAAAGTTTTGTCCAAAATGCTGCTTCATTGTACCAAACAATATATTGCTTGTTGTTTAGCCTGTCTAAGGACATCTTCAATGCCTTATTCCAAATGAAACGACAACATCCTGCGAACTGTTCTAATTTTGACAGTTGTTCTGAATCTGGTTTTATCCTAAATTTGTACGCTTTCCTTAACTTCATAGATACATTATACTCTTGGTCTATGACAACTACAACTAATATTAGAACTGGAAGACACTGTACATTTAACATGCATGTACATTTGGTCTTTGTGACTAAATATCGTAAGAGAATATTTACTAAGAATACTTTAGATTTCATGAAAGATGTATTTGAAGATGTTGCCAGCGATTTTGAATCTGAATTAATAGAATTTGATGGTGAAAAAGACCATGTACACCTATTGGTTCATTACCCACCCAAAATATCTGTATCTAAATTGGTTAATAGCTTAAAAGGGGTATCTAGCAGATATTTGAAGGCTCATTTCCCTGAATTAGAAAAATACTATTGGGGTAATGCTTTATGGTCTCCCAGTTACTTTGCTGGCAGCTGTGGTGGTGCGCCTTTAGAAATCATCAAGGAATATATCAGATCTCAAGAGACACCTAATTAGCGAGTGCCTTATATCCCCCACCTGAAGGAAGGAGTTTTACGGCACGGATGATAAAAAAATATCATATAAAAATATTAGAGCAAGTTGGATATAGCAATATATCATTTGCTATTGAACAAAATGCGTGCGCAATCCCGTTAGTTTAGTGGCGGGTCAAGCACGTGCTTTTTTTCATAAACATATAGGGCAGATTATAAATGATATCTGTTTAGTTTGCTGTTTTGAGTAAATGTTGAGCTAATAAACAAAGCCCCTATTATGTACTATACTATTAGTATGCTATTTAATTCGAGAAAAAGATGAAAAGTATAATATTTTTGGCAAATAAGATTAATTTTGACATAAATGTCAAAAACAGAGGTTTCTATTATGGCTAGACCTGGAATACCTTTGCTAGTAGGTAAATTAGAGCAAGGAGAAACTCTAACTAAAGCTGAACATGAAAATTTAGCTGCAGCAAATAATGAAATGCTAGCTAAACTTAAAAAAAGATCTACTAATGATCTCAGCTCCTTAGATCCTGGAGAACTTGTATTATACGCATATCAGAGTAAAAACTCTCCATTTAAGGGATTAATTCCTTATATACCAAGTAAACAAGATATTTCAAGCGGGGCACAAGTAAAAGCAGCAGGCAGTGGGAAATATTTAGATGTCAATACAGGCGAGTACTTTTTTATTAAGAAATCTGAAAATAGGCCTCAGGATGATATAGCAGAAATATATTCTTCTTTAATGGCACGAGAAATAAACGGAGAGCATATAGCAAAATGTACCTTTATCAAAAATAATAAAAATAAAGAGACTTTTGTCAAATCTAAAATGTATGATGGGTTCAAACCTTTATACCAACACAAAAGAGGAATTAATCTTGGATTTACTAGATTAGGTGGTTTTAAACATGGCTCAGATTTTCCCCTTGCAAGAAACAAAAATCACCCTATAAAAGTAGCAATAGATAAAATGACAGGGGAAAATGCTCACCAAAAAGCAGAATTAGCACAAGTTCTTGCAACAAGCTTTTTAATGCGAGGATACGATGTCCAAACAGAAAATATTAATTATTATACTGGAGATGATGGTAAAACCCATATTGGAAGAATAGATTTTGGATGGATGCTAAATGGTATTGTTAGTGAAAAAACCGTTAAATTGCGCACTTCAATGGTAATGAATATAACAAAGGGAATGCCAACTAATCACTACAATGATTTTTTTCCTTTTATAAAAAATGAGCTGGAAGCCGCTTTTGAAACTGCTGCTGTTCAATGCAAAAATCAACTGACTCAAATGCAAAAAGTTATGGATGAATCCATACAAGCTTTAGGAGAATGCGCTAAAGATGGTGAAACACATATTGCACAAGCTAAAGCTTTATATCATCTAGCGCAACATATGGGTATAAAAAGTTGGAGTAATGATCAAAGGTTAAATCAGCTTTTTCCTCTAAACGGAGAGTTAGGTGCAATATCAGAAAAAGAATCCAAACTAGTTCTAAGCGCAATGAAAAAGATAGTCCATAAAGAACTATCTAATAGCCTAACAAGTAGAGCCAATCAAATGTCATGTATAGCTAAGTATATAAAGCATGAAAATACATTTGCAACGTTAAATAAAATTAAAAATACTAAAAAGCGCAGAGCTGCAAAACAAGATGCCTCCATTGCATTATTGGCATCATTAAACGGCAGTAAAGAATTTACTGATCCGATAAATGGAGGTTCTAAACATGTAAATATGCACAAAGGTAAAACAAAAGATTACCCAAATGCAGTTCTTAACAAAAGATTCATAAATAAAATTTTAAGCCGCCCTATGACAGAAGCACAAAAAAAGATTGTAGTACAATTCGTAAATGATAATTGCAAAATGAATGAAAATGAAGCTGATTACAGCGGCCCTAATATGCGTTGATTAAAATCCCCAATCCAAGATGATGTTGGAGCAAAGTTAAAAGGCTCTTCCGGAATCTCCGTGGAAGCTTAAACCCCGATATTTGTAGCATATAAGTCATATCCTGATATATCCAAAAACAGTCTTTGGAAGAAGTGTTTTAAGTCATAAATGCCGTAGCAACGCCGCTTTAAAACTTTGATTTTATTGTTCAGCCCTTCAACAAAAGCACTAGTGTTTCTGCCAACAAAGTAATTAGCAATCTCATTTTTCCATTTTCTTGTATGGTTATTATGATATCAGAAGAACCATCGTAACTATTCAGATGTACTCTTGGAAAACAAGCATTAAATTTCAAATTTTATAAAACTTGTTTCCTTCCCATGTTGTCCCAGAATTAAGCATGCCCCAAATAGCTAATAATAGTTTCCTCATAACTGCAACAATAGCACGCATCTTAGATTTTCCAGAAGTAACTAACTTTTCATAATATGCTCGAACATTTGGCTCGTGTTGTATAGCAACTAATGCAGGCAAATAAAGAGCTGTCCTTAAAAACTTATTCCCTCTCCCGTAGTTTCCGTGGAGCATTTGGAGCTTTAAAATACGGATAATTTGTATTTTTGTGAAAATTGCCAAACCATGGTATTTTACCCTTTTTAAGGAGATTAAATGCTATGGGGACAATGAATATAGATCTAAAATTATCAGAAACAAAAATATTAAGTACAGAAAGAGATAAATATAACGATATATTAATAAGGGTTGAAACTACTGAAGATCATGTTCACTGTAGAATGTGTAAAGAAAAGATATATAAACGGCACGGTAGTGACAGAGAAAGAAAGCTAAAACATCTTCCAGTTTTTGGTGAACAAACTTATATTATTTATAGTCCCCATAGGTATATCTGTGACAATTGCCAAAACAACCCAACTACAACAATGAAGGCATCTTGGCATAGTCCAAATGGATCTCATACGACAGATTATGAAGATCACCTCTTAATGGAGTTGGTCAATAGCACAATAGTAGATGTTGCTATCAAAAAAGGAGAAACTGAAGAATCTGTTAAAGGGGTAGTTAACAGAAGAATTAAAAGTTCAATTGATTGGAGCACTATAAAGTATTTAGGAAATCTTGGTATAGATGAAATTTCATTAAAAAAAGGATACAAGGATTTTATAACCATTATCACTAGTAGATTTGATGGTAAAATAGTATTGTTGGCAGTGATCAAAGGCCGTAAAAAAGCTGCAATTATAGGGTTTTTAAGAACAATTCCAAAAAAACTTCGAAGCACTATTGACGCTGTTTGTGTGGATATGTATGAGGGATATATCAATGCCATTAAAGCTGTGTTTGGCAATAAAGTACAAATTGTTGTTGATAGATTTCATGTAGCTAAATTATATCGTAGTGAGCTTGATATTAAGGAATTTCAAAACAACTTTGTTTGGGTATAGACCATGATTTTTAGCAGACATAGTCTTTGTGATGTTAGAAATATCATTTTTGATATGTAATTATCTTATATTCAGATCTAAATAAGCCATATTTGAGT
>PVBE012853499.1_pt1 | contig 17260 bp, 10 predicted proteins | sample 1631181 | NCBI WGS metagenome assembly PVBE01 (sample SAMN08397723, study PRJNA350692) | Marine metagenome, whole genome shotgun sequencing project. | isolation source: water | place: Pacific Ocean | collected 2012-04 | reverse complement strand
GCTCTTCCTCATCGTGGGCGTCATCTACGACCGCGCACACCACCGCGACCTCAACGGCTTCGGCGGGATGAGCCAGCAGATGCCTGTGTACTGGGGCCTCACCACGGTCGGCTTCTTCGCAGCTCTCGGCTTGCCGGGCATGGCGGGCTTCATCTCGGAGGCCATGACCCTCGTCGGCGCCTACTCCTCAGCCAACCCGGACTTCAGAATCTTGGTCGTGATCAGCGTGCTCGGGATCGTCATCACTGCGGCCTTCCTCCTGTGGGCCATGCAGCGCGTCTTCCTCGGCAGCCTGAACGAGAAGTACTCGAGCTTCCCGGACATCGACAAGCGCGAGATCTTCTGTCAGGCGCCGCTCCTGTTCCTCTGCGTCGCGCTCGGGATCTTCCCCTTCTTCCTCCTCGACTGGATGGAGCCCTCCATCTCGAACCTCGTTGAGATCCTCAGCATCGCCTCGAACTCATAGACCTTGGACGCAGCCACACACAGCTACTCGGCGCAGCTCGCCGCCATCGCCCCGGAGCTCACGCTCTTGGGCGTCGCCCTCGTCGTGTTGGCGGCTGATCTCTTGACCAAGGGCAAGGACGGCAAGCTCCTCGCTTGGCTCTCAGTCGCTGGCCTCGCGCTCGTCGGCGCGCTCCTCTACAGCCAGAGCGGAGAGCCGCAGACGGTCCTCAACATGGTCGAGGTCGACCAGTTCGGCCGCTTCTTCAAGCTCTTCACCTGCGCCTCTTTGGTGGTGGTGATGGCGTTCGTCGTCAACGACCGCCAGCAGCGGCTCGACGACGTCGGCGAGTACTTCTTCCTCTTGCTGAGCGCAGGGCTCGGCGTGTTCTTCATGGTGAGCACGACGAACCTCTTGCTCCTCATGCTGGGTCTTGAGCTCTTGAGCTTGTGCTCTTACGCCCTCGCTGGCTTCCACAAGGGCAACCGGAGATCGGCTGAGGCCTCGATGAAGTACGTCGTCTTCGGCGGCCTCTCCGCCGGGATCATGCTCTACGGCATCAGCCTCCTCTACGGGCTCACCGGCACCCTTGATCTCGTAGAGATGGGGACCTCAGAGACGCTAGCTGCACAGCTCTCCTCAAGCGCGGTCCCTGTCGCCGTCGCGATCGTCCTCGTCATCGCTGGCTTCGCTTACAAGATCTCCGCCGTCCCGTTCCACTTCTGGACGCCTGATGTCTACGAGGGCGCGCCCACGCCGGTCACGACCTTCCTCGCAGTCGCCTCCAAGGCAGCGGGCTTCGGCGCCCTCCTGCGCTTTCTCGGCGCGATGTTCATGACGGAAGGCGTTAACGAAGTCATCGCCGAGTACGGCAAGTCGATCGGCGCGCTGCTCGCGCTCATCGCCGCTGTCACCATGACCATAGGCAACCTCTCCGCCCTCAAGCAGACGAGCTTGAAGAGGATGCTCGCCTACTCCTCGATCGCGCACGCGGGCTACGTCCTGATCGGCGCCGCTGCGATGACAGCGGCTGGCTTCGAGGCCGCCATGTGGTACCTCGCCGCCTACTACTTCATGAACCTGGGCGCCTTCGCTGCCGTGCTCTTCTTTGAGGGGATCACGGGCTCGGACAAGATCGAGAACCTGCGTGGGATGGGCCCGAAGTACCCGCTCGTCTCCGTCGCGTTGGTCGCGCTCTTGGTGAGTCTCACCGGCCTCCCGCCGACGGTCGGGTTCTATGGGAAGTACCTCCTCTTCGTCGAGGGCGTGGACGCGGGCCTCATGTGGCTCGTGGTCGTCGCCGCCCTCAACAGCGTCATCAGCCTCTTCTACTACTTCCGCGTCGCGAAGGCCCTGTTCCTCGAGCAAGGGGAGGGCGCACCTTCCGCGCTCTGTAGCCGGAACCTCGCGACGCTGATCCTCCTCCTCAGTCTGGGGTCGGTCTACTTCTTCTTCTCGCCTGAGTCGATCCAGGTCTGGGCCGCCGCGAGCCTGGACATGCTCGGAGGCTGAGGGAGCGCGCGTGCCTCGGGTCGCGCTCATCCAGCAGTCCGCGACGACGGACCGCGACGCCAACCTCGCGCGCGGGCTCTCTGCGCTCGACGCTGCGGCTGAAGGAGGCGCAGCCCTCGCCTGCTTCGCTGAGCTCGCCTTCGAGCCCTTCCACCCGCAGCGCCCTGCAGAGGCAGACGTCCTCTCCCTCGCAGAGGAGATCCCTGGTCCGACGACCGAGGCCTTGTGCGCCAAGGCGAAGGAGCTCGGCCTCGTCGTCGTCGCCAACCTCTATGAGCGCGACGGTGACAAGGCCTACGACACCTCTCCTGTCATAGACGCCGACGGGACGCTCCTCGGTAAGACGCGCATGATCCACATCACGGAGTACGCCTGCTTTCATGAGCAGGGCTACTACACGCCCGGCGACCTCGGCCTCCCGGTCTGGGAGACCGCCGCAGGCCGCGTAGGCGTCGCCATCTGCTACGACCGACACTACCCCGAGGTCATGCGCGCCCTCGCCCTCAAAGGCGCCCAGCTCGTCTGCGTGCCGCAAGCGGGCGCCGTGGGGGAGTGGCCCGAGGGTCTTTATGAGGCAGAGCTCTCCGTCGCCGCCTTCCAGAACGGCTACTTCACCGCCCTCACAAACCGCGTCGGCCCAGAAGAGCACCTCTCCTTCGCAGGAGAGTCCTTCGTCTGTGCTCCAGACGGCCGCGTCCTCGCGCGCGCCCCAGAGGGCTGTGACCACGTCCTCTTCTCAGACCTCGACTACTCAGAGGTCGAGCGCTCTCACGCCCAGACGCTCTTCCTGCGCGACCGCAGACCCGAGCTCTACGACGGCTGGATCCGCTGAGCGCTCAGCGCACCGCGTGGATCCAGAGGGAGCCCTCTTCGAAGAAGGCGGCTCTGGCGGCGAAGTCGGGGTAGGTGTCGCTGGGGGTGAAGTCGGCCTCGTCGCCCGGGCCGCGAGAGTCCACGACGCGGGAGGTCTCGACCTTCGTGAAGCCCGCGTCCGTGAAGAGCTCTCCCCAAGCGGGCTCGGAGAGGATCTGTAGGGTGAGCCCGAGGGGACCACCCCAGTGGTGGGTGGCGGGCCGCTCCTCGTAGCAGTCGATGATGATGTCCGCGATTCCGCCCTCTGAGAGGAGGCGATGGATCTCTCCGATGACCTTCGCGGGATCGCTCGAGTAATAGAGCGCCTCCATGCTGAAGACGTGCTGGAACTTGCCGTCGGGGAAGTCGAGCTCTTCGAAGGCGCTCTGCTCATAGCGCGCCCGGATCGTGAAGGAGTGGAGCTCCTCGGCGCGGGCGATCATCTCCGCAGAGGCGTCGATCCCGATGGCCTGCGCGCCGGGGGACACCTGGGCCAAGAGCCTCGTCGCCCAGCCGTTGCCACAGCCGAGATCGAGGATCTGGTCACCGGGGCGGATGTTCATGGTCTCCATGACCTGGGCCACGACGTCGGAGTGTCCCTCCTCCATCCCGGCGTCCTTGCCCTCGCGGGCCCACTGGTCGAAGACGTCTGCTGCGGGGTTGCTCATTTGGCTTGTCTCATGATGCGCTCGACGGCGCGGTCCAACTCGTCGTAGTTCGTCTCCCAGGAGCGCGTCTCTTCCATGAGCGTGCGCGCCGCAGTACCGAGCGCGCCCGCGTGCTCAGGGGAGTCAAGGAGGTTAGCGACCTCCGTGGCGAATGTGGTGGCCTCATCGGCGAGGAGGAAGTGGTCTCCGGAGATGGCCTCGATCCCTTGGGAGGCCTCGGTGGTGGCGACGACACCGAGGCCGCAGGCCATCCCCTCCAAGACCTTGTTCTGCACGCCGCGGGCGATGCGCAGGGGGCAGACACAGACCGAGGCGCGCTGGAGCCACTCCGCCGTGGAGTCCACGCGGCCTGTGATCGTGACGTGGGGAGACGCGGCGAGCGCCTCGACCTCAGGGGTGGGGCGCGCACCCACGATGGAGAAGTGGGCCTCTGGGTGGCGGTGATGGATGAGCGGCAAGACCTCTTTGACGAACCAGGCGCAGCCCTCTGAGTTGGGGAAGTAGTCCATCACGCCGGTGAAGACGAGGTGCCCGGGCTCGGCGCGCTCAGGGGCTGGGTGGAAGTGGTCGAGGTCGACGCCGTTGCGCAGGACTGAGGAGGTGTGACCAGGGATCTCGCGGTCGAAGATCTCCTTCTCAAGCGGGGTGACGAGGACCGTCTCATCAGAGGCCGCAGCGAGCTTCTTCTCGAAGGCGAAGAGCGTCCGCGCTTCACGTCGATAGATCCAGCTCATGGGGAAGGACTTCACCGCTGAGTATTGGCGCCACTTGTCGCTGTCGAGCTCTCCGATGAAGACGAGCTTGGGGAGCGCTGGGTGGGGGAGCAGGAAGGCGCCCATCGAGGAGGAGAAGGCGAGCGCGAAGTCTGAGTCCGCGACCCTGCGGTCGACCTCTCTTTGCAATTCCTTCGAGCCGTAGACGCCGAGGGTCAGGGGCTTACTCCCCAGGAGCAGCCGGAGCGCTGCGCGTTTCTTGGCCTGCTCGTCGTGGTCGATGGTCACGACCTCGAAGCCCTTGGCCCGGAGCGCCTCGGCTCCTCTGCGGTCAGCCTCGTCGTGGCTGAAGGCGACGATCGTGACCTCGTGGCTGCGCGAGAGGCGCTCGACCAAGTGCCAGGAGGTGATCTTGTCACCGCGGTCGGGCGGGTACGGGACCCGCTGGGAGAGGAAGAGGGCTTTCAAGGCAGGGGAAGAGTACCCCGCAGAGCCCGCCGGTTCAGCGACGCTCCAAGACGAGACAGCGCCAGACCCCGCGGGCGCGGCGGTCCGAGACCTTGAGCCCGACCTCTCCGAGGGCCTCTGTGACGACCTCTTCACGGCTGGCGTTGAGGCCTGAGACGCACATCCAGCCGCCTGGAGCGAGGGCTCTTTCGAGCTGGGCGGCGTGCGAGACGAGGAGATCTGAGTAGAGGTTGGCGAGGACGACCTCATACGGCCCAGAGAGGTCGTCGATGCGGGTGAAGTCGCCCTCAAGGAAGGTCACGCCCTGCTCCACACCGTTCCGCTCCGCGAGGTCATCAGCGACCGCGGCGGAGCCCTCGTCGATGTCGAAGCCTGCCGCCTCACTGGCGCCGAAGAGCCGCGCCGCGACCGCGAGGATCCCTGTGCCAGAGCCGCAGTCCAAGACCCGCTCACCGCCTCTCTGGCGCTCCTGGAGGAAGCGGAGGATCATCCGCGTCGTCGCGTGTCGCCCTGTCCCAAAGACGCCGCCAGGCTCGAGCTCCATCCGGACGTCTCCCTCACGCAAGCTCGCCTCTGTCCAGGGCGCGACGACCGCCAGACGGCCGCAGCGGAAGGGGCGCCAGACCTTCTTCCAGCTCTTCGCGTAGTCCTCTGGGGGGAGCTCACGGAACGAGATCTCGACGCGGGTGAGCTCGTCGTCGATCTCTCCGAGCCCCGCCGCTGCAGCTAGGAGTCCGTCGCGGAGCTCCTTGGAGTCACTCCTCGCGGCGAAGTGAGAGCGCACGAGAGACATCCCTAGAGGGAGCGGCGCAGGGTGCGGAGCGCTCGAGCCCTCTCGAGCGCCTTGGCAGCCCGCGTCGTTGAGGATGCCGGCGACGAGCTCCTCCCAGCCATGCGGCACCAAGGCGCGCACCTCGACCCAGGCCTCGGCGCTCATGAGTCTTTGTTGGAGCGCTCCTCATTCGCCCAGGGCAAGACCTCTTCGGACCACGTCTCGGGGCCAGCGGTCGGCGAAGCAGCGTCAGCTTGGAAGGGCACGAGCAGGTCGCCTCCCTCTTCAGAGCTCGGCTGGAAGTCCGCGAAGGAGAGGCTCTGGCCGCGGCGCTCGACGTCTGCCAAGAGCTCCATATGTGCGAGGCTCTCGCGCAGGCAGCGGTCGGTGTCGGCGCGGATGAAGCGCGCGAGCCCGTCAGGGTCCTCGTCCGTGAACTCGTTGTGGATCGGGAGCTCCTTCTGGAAGATCCGCTTGCGCGGGTCCAAGAGGCGCGGGTCGAGGATGTGGACCACGCCGCGGTCGCTCTCCCGGCGCATCAAGCGACCGAAGCCCTGCCGGAACTTGGAGAGCGCGCGCGGCAGGTAGATCTTCTTCCACTGCTCGCCCTGAGAGAGCGCGGCGCACTGCGCGTGGTGGTACCTGTCAGGGACTCCGAAGGGGAGCTTCGTGATCACGAGGTGTTCGAGGGTCTCTCCAGGGAAGTCAGCGCCATACCAGAAGGTGTCGACGCCTAAGAGCACAGAGTCTGTCGTGCGCCGGAAGAGCTCCGAGAGCTCCTCCTTCCCGACGCCCTCCATGCCCTGATACCAGAGCGGGATGGCGCGTGCGCGGAAGAAGCCCTCGAGCTCGAGGCCGACCTTGCGCACGTGCTCGGCGTTGGTGAAGAGCGCGAGGATCCTGCCGCGCGTTCGCTCGCCGAGGTAGGCGATGTAGCGGCGGACGTGGGCCAAGTGAGCGGGCACGTCGCGCGGGTTCGGCACGTCCTTCGGCGCGCAGACGAGGACGCGCTCGTAGTCGAAGGCCTCAGGAGAGCGGTGGGTGTGGACCCTCGCGAGCGGCGCATCCTGCTCTCCTGTGGGGACCGACTCTGCGTGGTCCAGCCCGAGGTAGTAGCGCGCGCAGTCAAAGCCACCCTTCAACCAGGTGGTGGCTGAGACGAAGACCGCGGTGGAGAGGCTGGGGTAGTACTGACCCCCGAGGAGCTCGTTGGGCAAGAGCACGCGCGCGGCGAGCTCGATGTCACCATCGCTCGCCTCCGAGGCGTCGTAGAAGCGCGCCTCGTGGAAGTTGGGAGAGCCGTCGGCGGTGGGGATCCAGGCGGCGACAGAGCCGCGGGCGTCCACGATGTCCACGCGCAAGAGGTCCAGGCGGCGGCGCAAGCGCGCGGACTTAGCTCCAGCGACATCGTCTAAGTGTTCGGAGAGCTCGCAGATGGTGCTCTCGATCGCTGAGAGCCCGTTGTTCATCCCGTCGCGCGCCCGGACGAGGCCGGCGGCGTCCCCGTCGTTCACGAACTCGCGCATCAAGGAGTGGCAGTCGCGCTCCTCACGCTCGCGCTCCGCCTCGGTCTTCCACTTCAAGAAGGACTCCACGGCCCGCGAGAGGAGCTTGAGGAGCGCGCGCGCGTCAGCGACCTCGCCTGCGCCTTGGGCCGCGGTCTTGCGGGCCTTCGACCCGCCCTTAGCGACGCGCGTCGCGCGGTCGAAGACGCCGCGGCCTCCGCTCGCGCTCGAGAGCCGCTCGAAGAGGCGCTCGAGGCCGCGCAGGGTGACCCCATGGCCGAAGACGGAGTCCGCTTGGTCGTGGAGGTGCTCGCACTCATCGAAGATCAGGTGGGATGCGAAGTGGGGGTTCGTCAGGGCGAAGGCCTGATTGGTGATCACGACGTGGCTGCGCTCCGCGCGGGCGCGGGCGACTTCGGACGCGCAGGTGCGTCGGTCCTCCTTGAAGCGGCAGCAGCCAGAGCGCGCCCTGACGCGGTCACGCAGGGAGCGGTCCGCTCGTCGCCAGCTGCGCTTGCTGGAGACAGGGACGGGGGCTGTCTGAGGCAGGCGGTCGAGGTCGCCCTCGTTGTCCACCGCGGCGAAGAGGAGGAAGCGCGTCCAGGCGAGCCACTCCTCGCCGCTCGCCTCCTCGGCGGGGCTCTGCAGGCGCGCAGAGCGCCAACAGACGTAGTTCTCGCGGCCCTTGAGGAGGGCGACGCGCAGGTCTGCCTCGAAGCCGGCGCGGCGCAGGGCGGCGAGGGCGCGGGGGACGTCGGAGTCGAAGGCTTGCTCTTGAAGAGCGCGCGTGTAGGTGGCGACCGCCGCTCGCATCTGGTTCTTTTGGGACCACATGAGGAGCGGGACGAGGTAAGCGATGGTCTTGCCTGTGCCTGTAGGCGCGTGGACGAGCAGGAGCTCAGCGGGGCCGCCCTCTTCGCCCCGCTCGACCCCGAGGGTGCGCGCGACCTCACGGGCGACGTCGTGTTGTGCGGGCCTGTAACCCTCCTCAGGCTTCAGCCCGAAGACCGCGGCGAGGTGGACCTGGAAGATGTCGTCCAAGGTCTCCATGTCCTCGGGGAGGAAGGGGAGCTCACCCAGGGGCTTTGGGGCGAGCGGCTTGTGCTTCTGCCAGGCCTCACCCTCTGCGCTCCACCGAGGCTCGTGCATGAGCGCGAGCTCGTCTCCGTCGATGTCTAAGGAGAGGGCGCGGGTCAGCGCGCCTGTGGGGAGGTCGGCGCCGAGCGGCAGGTCTCCCGCTGCGCTCTTTGAGAAGAGCTCCGGGGTCTCGACGAGGGTCAAGGTCCGAGAGAGGCACTCAGCTGCCAGAGGTTCCGTCGCGGCGAGCTCTGCCCACGCGCGAGCGTAGCCGTGCGCTGTGACCGCTTGGACTCCCACATCGCAGGCGAAGTAGCGGCGGAGGAGCTCGATGAGGCTGGCTTGCACGTCTTCGGGAAAGACAGCGCGCGCGGAGGCACGCTCACCTGCGCCAGGGGGGAGGAGGTCATGGACGAGCTCAGCGCGGCGGTTCGCGAGGCGGCCCGGTATGAGCAGTGCGGCGGTGTCAGAGATCCCGACGACGCCGGGCAAGCCCTCGGGGTCTCCCGAGAGATGCGCGGCCCAGACCTCGAACTCAGCGCGGTCAGCGACGACGACCGTGTCCTCGCCGAGGAAGTCGAGGAAGGCAGACATGAGCTCGCGCGCGGGCGGCTGACCTTCGAGGTCCTCCGTGCGCACGCCGAACTCAAGGATCGCGCGGCGACCTGCAGCAGAGAGCGTGCTTGAACGATCGGGGAAAGGATCGGCGTAGCGGTCGAAGCGCTCCCACGTTCCGTCCTCGCTCCGCCTCAGAGCTTGGAGGCGCAGCGCGCCATCGGAGGTGGGGTCGGGCCCGGTGGACCAGATGGAGGCGAAGACCGGTGCGTTTGAGTTGGGAGACCAAGGGGCCTCCACTTGGCCTGCGCCTCGCTCTCTCTGTGTCTCTTCCTTTCCAGCCATTCCCTGCTTTGTTCGCTCCCAGCCCTTCGATTGTGCCCGGCCTAGGGGGCGGGGCCAAGGTCCTCCCAAAAGAGAGCGCTCACGGGCGAAGCGGGTTACACCGCGAACCCTTTCAACAGGCTTCTGTAGAGGACTAGACTCAGAGCATGACTCAGACAGAGAGCCAGTGGGTGGAGCTCATCCCCCTGTCGGAGCTCCCGACGGATGGCACTGGGCGTGCGCTAGAGGTCGCTGGGAAGCAGCTCGCGGTCTTCTCTCACGAGGGCTCCCCGCGGGTCTTGGATGGGGCCTGTCCGCACCAAGGCGCGCTCCTCGGAGACGGCGTGATCTCACGCGCTGAGGTGACGTGCCCACTCCACGGATGGCACTTCGACCTCGTGACAGGGGAGAGCGGTGACGGCCTCGAAGAGTGCGCGCACGTGCACGAGGCTCGGGTGAGCGAGAAAGGGATGGTCGAGGTCGTCTCCCCCTCCTGAAGGGCCTGATCCGGGCTCCCCAGGAGATTTTTTTTTCACACGCACTCAAACTGTTGTCCCGAAAGGACTTGAGTGTGGTCGACCCCCCCCCTCGCGCGCGCGTGAGGGACGTGTCCTGACTTGACGGATCCGCGCTTCTCCCTATGTTTCCGCGACGGAAGAGGAGGAAGACCCCTCTTCTCAGCCGATGGAACGGGGCGATAGGCCCCATCCCAATAGAAGCGCCCCCTATAGAACAATGAGCAAGTCCCTCGTCATCGTCGAGTCGCCCACCAAGGCCAAGACCATCAAGCAGTACCTGCCTGCTGGTCATGTCGTGGAGGCGAGCGTCGGACATATCCGTGATCTGCCGGCCAAGGCAGACGAGATCCCCGCCAAGTTCAAGAAGGAGGAGTGGTCTAGGCTCGGCGTGAACGTGGAGGATGACTTCTCACCGCTCTACGTGGTCCCGAAGGACTCAAAGAAGCAGGTCAAGAAGCTGAAGGACCTGCTCGCTGAGTGTGACACGCTCTATCTCGCGACGGATGAAGACCGCGAGGGAGAGGCGATCAGCTGGCACCTCTTAGAGCTCCTCCAGCCGAAGGTCCCGACCAAGCGGCTCGTCTTCCACGAGATCACGAAGACCGCGATCCAAGAGGCGCTCGAGAGCCCGCGGGACATCGACGACAGCCTCGTGAGCGCACAAGAGACGCGTCGCATCCTCGACCGGCTCTATGGCTACAGCGTGTCGCCCGTGCTCTGGCGAAACGTCGGGCCGAAGCTCTCTGCAGGTCGCGTGCAGTCTGTGACGACGAGGCTCATCGTCGACAGAGAGAAGGAGCGCATGAAGTTCGTGCGCTCAGAGTTCTGGGACCTCACCGGCGCCTTCAAGGGTGAGTCAAGACCCGAGTTCGAGGCGGTCCTCTCAACGGTCGAAGGCAAGCGCATCGCGCGAGGCAAAGACTTCGACGCGGACACTGGCGTCCTCACGAACAAAGACGTCGCCCACATCGACGAGGCGCGCGCAGGTGAGCTCGCGAAAGAGTTGGCGGAGACGAGCTTCTCTGTTCAGACGGTCGAGCAGAAGCCCTTCACGGGCAAGCCCTCGCCTCCCTTCACCACGTCCACCCTCCAGCAGGAGTCGAACCGGAAGCTCCGGCTCTCAGCGCGAGCGACGATGCAGGCGGCGCAGGCGCTCTACCAGAACGGCCTCATCACCTACATGCGTACAGACTCGACCACGCTCTCCAATGAGGCGGTCCAGCGCTCTCGTGAGGAGATCGAGAGCCTCTATGGAGCTGAGTATCTGCCTGATGAGCCTCGCACCTATCAGACCAAGGTCGCCAACGCCCAAGAGGCGCACGAGGCGATCCGCCCCTCCTCCGACTTCACGAAGCCTGAGGACCTGCCGAAGACCCTCGGCGACCGCGAGCGCAAGGTCTATGAGCTGATCTGGAAGCGCACGATGGCCTGCCAGATGGAGAACTCCCGCGGCCACCGCACCAGCCTCGAGCTCGCTGGCGGCGACTGCGTCTTCCGCGCGAGCGGTAAGACGATCGAGTTCCCTGGCTACCTCCGGGCCTACGTCGAGGGAGCAGATGACCCGGACGCGCAGCTCGCCGACCAAGAGACCATCCTGCCCTCGCTCGAAGAGGGTCAAGGCGTCGATCTCACCAAGGTCGAACCCAAGGGTCACACCACGCAGCCCCCGGCGCGCTACACAGAGGCCTCGCTCGTGAAAGAGCTCGAGGCGCGCGGCATCGGGCGCCCCTCCACCTACGCGTCGATCATCGACACGATCCAGTACCGCGGCTATGTCGAGAAGAGCGGCACCGCGCTCGTGCCGACCTTCATCGCCTTCAGCGTGACGAAGCTCATGAGCCAGCACTTTGGACAGCTCGTCGACTACGAGTTCACCGCAGGCATGGAGGAGGACCTCGACAAGATCTCTCGCGGCGAGCGTGAGTCCCTCGAGTACCTGCGCAACTTCTACTTCGGTGATGACAAGGCGACCGCGCCCACAGGCGCAGGCCTGACAGGGCTCCTCGGCGCAGAGATCGACGCGCGCGCTGTGAACACCCTGCCCGTCGGTGAGGATGACGACGGCAACATGATCAACATCCGCGTCGGCAAGTACGGACCCTACCTTGAGGTGGGTGACGACGAGGACACGGAGAAGCGCGTGCGCGTGACGATCCCGGAGGGCACCCCGCCTGACGAGCTCGACCTCGAGCGCGCCAAAGAGCTCATCCGCAAGGGCTCGGGCCCTTCGGATCTCGGCGTCGACGAAGAGACAGGCATGCGCGTCTACGCGAAGACCGGTCGCTTCGGGGCCTACTTCCAGCTCGGCGAGAACGATGACGACCCCAAGCCGAAGATGAAGTCCCTCCTGCCGGAGATGGACATCGAGACGATCACAATCGATGACGCCCTGAAGATGCTGCGTCTCCCGAGGGTCATCGGTCAGGACCCCGAGGGGGAAGACATCACCGCGGACTATGGTCGCTATGGCGCTTACATCCGGCGCGCTAAGGACACGCGCAGCCTCGCTGAGCCCGAGGAGATCTGGTCTTATGACGTCGAGAAGGCCCTCGTCAAGCTCGCGGAGCCGAGCAAGCGCGGTCGACGGAGCGCGACGGTCTTGAAGGAGCTCGGTGAGGATCCCTCCACGGGCGCTGAGGTCAAGCTGCAAGAGGGGCGCTACGGTCCCTACGTGACGGACGGCACGACCAACGCCTCCGTCCCCAAGGGAGACGACCCCGACACGGTCGGCCTGGAGAGGGCTATTGAGCTCATCCGGATCCGCGAGGCGAAGGGACCGCGGAAGAAGAAGGCCAAGAAGAAGGCCAAAAAGAAGGCCAAGAAGAAGGCCAAGAAGAAGGCCGCCAAGAAGAAGAGCTGAGGGCTCGCTCTCCTAGCCTGGGAGGGTCTGTTTGGGCAGATCTAGGCCGTTGAGTGGTGGTATCGGGACAGGATCGGAGCCACCCGCTATCATGGGATACGAGTAGGGCTCTGTAGAAGCGATCCCGAAAGCACCCACACCCCACTGCCCCCCCATGGAGATCACCGATATTCAGGTAGACGGCTACGAGCGCGTCGCGCGCTGCCGCGACGACGAGTCTGGCCTCCACGCCCTCATCGCGGTTCACGACACCACCCTCGGCCCCGCCCTCGGCGGCATGCGCATGTGGCCCTACACATCCGAGGATGAAGCGCTCTTCGATGTGCTGCGTCTCTCGAAAGGGATGACGTACAAGTCGGCGGTGGCGGAGACCGGGCTCGGCGGCGGCAAGTCCGTCATCATCGGCGACCCGCGCAAGGACAAGAGCCCGGAGCTCTTCCGCGCCATGGGTCGCTTCCTTGAAGCGCTCGACGGCAAGTACATCACCGCCGAAGACATGAACATCGGGATCGCAGACCTCGAGCACGTGCGCGAAGAGACCCGCTGGGTCACCGGACTCTCCGTTGAGAAAGGGAGCTCCGGCAACCCGAGCCCGTACACAGCGCACGGCTGCCTCGTCGGCCTGCGCGCCGTCGTTGAGGAGTACGGCGCAGAGTCTCTTGAAGGCCAACACGTCCTCATCCAGGGGGTCGGCGCGGTCGGCGGTCGCCTCGCGATCCTCCTCAAAGAGGCAGGCGCGCGCGTCACGATCTGTGACATCAACGAACAAAGGGTCAACGAGATGTGCACTGAGCACGGCTTCGAGTCCGTTCCAGAGCTCGAACACCTCGCGATCGAATGTGACATCTACTGCCCCTGCGCCCGCGGCGCTGGGATCAACGACGAGACCATCCCGCTCCTGCGCTGCAAGTCGGTGGCGGGCTGCGCCAACAACCAGCTCCTCGAGCCGCGCCACGCTGCAGACCTCATGAACCGTGGCATCGTCTACGCGCCTGACTACGTCATCAACGCCGGCGGGATCATCAACGTCGGCGTCGAGATGACCGAGAATGGCTACGACGAGGGCGTCGCTCTTGAGTGGATCGGGCGCATCTACGGCAACCTCAAGCGGGTCTTCGAGATCTCGCGCGAGGAGGGTGTCCCGACCAATAAGGCCGCCCTGCAGCTCGCTCAGGCCCGCATCGACGCGGGTCGCCGCTAGCTGCCTCCGAGGCAGGAGCCTCCGTCTACGTGCTAGCATCTGGACCTCGCTAGCATGCAACCCACCGCAGAATCCATCTTTGAGGGACACCTCGCCGAGCACGAGGACACCTCTACGGACGAGAACAAGCGCGTTGAGGGAGAGGCGTTTCAGCGTCTGATCACCGAGCACCCGGCTCAGGCGAATGAGTTGAAGCGCCTAAGGGACGCTCACTTTCGAGTCGCAGACATCCTCCCAAAGACCATGGACGACGCCCCTGCGCTCTCGTCACCTCCCTATGGTGCCGATCGCTTCGAGACCGGGAGCGTCCTCCTTGAGCGCTACAGGATCGTAGGTCTGCTCGGTCGTGGTGGGATGGGGGAGGTCTATCGAGCTGATGACCTGGTCCTCGGCCAACCCGTCGCGCTCAAGTTCCTCTCGCAGAAGTTGGCGGTCAGCGACGACCTGCGGGAGCGCTTCTTCGATGAGGTGCGCCTCGCGCGCGACGTGAGTCACTCCTCGATCTGCCGGGTCTTCGACGTCGGGGAGGTCGATGGGCAGGTCTTCCTCACGATGGAATATGTAGATGGAGAAGACCTCGCTTCTCTCCTCGTGCGGGTCGGTCGGCTCCCGACAGAGAAGGCGTTGGAGATCGCGCGTCAGCTCTGCGCCGGGCTCGCAGCGGTGCATGAGCGAGGCATCATCCACAGAGACCTGAAACCTGGCAACGTCATGATCGACGGGCGAGGCGAAGTGAAGATCGCAGACTTCGGCCTCGCCGGTGTCTTGGAGGGTGCGGAGTCAACCGCTGGCCACATGATCGGGACCCCGGCCTACATGGCTCCGGAGATCATGGAGGGGCAGGGGCCCTCTGTGGCCAGCGACGTCTATGCGCTCGGTCTCATCCTCTACGAGATCTTCACCGGCCAAAAAGCGTTCACTGGAGAGAACTTCAACGACCTCCTCCGAGCCCATCGAGAGGACGCGCCGAAGCCGCCTTCGAGCTTTGTCGCAGACCTCGAACCTGCGGTCGAGGAGGTCCTCGATCGCTGCTTGGAGAAGGACCCCGCGCGCCGACCAGCCTCAGCCCTCGCGGTGTCCGCCGCGCTGCCTGGAGGAGACCCGCTCGCTGAGGCGCTCGCCCGTGGAGAGACCCCCTCTCCCGAGGCCGTCGCCGCGGCGGGCGGAACAGGAGCGCTGAGCTCTAGGGTTACTTATGGCGCCCTCGCCTTCATCTCGATCGCCTTTTGGGCGCTCTGCTGGCTCGTCCCACAGGTTCGGATGTCTGGATCGGTCCCGCTGGACCTTCACCCAGAGGTGCTTGAGTTGCGTGCCAAAGAGCTCCTCGATGGCCCGCTCGAGTACACGGGGACTTGGAAAAATTGGGAGTGGAACAAAGCGCACACCGCGTCGGGCTTCATCTGGGGCTCCGGCTATCTCGACTGGGTGGCTGCGGTCGGGGACTCTGACGGCGAGGTGAAGATGCCTACAGGGGAGCTGCCTGCGCCCTATTACTTCTGGGTCCGTGCCTCCGGACGACCGATCTACTCAGAGGACCCCCTGCAGTTCGTCTCCCCTACAAACCCGCCCCTAGGGCACCGCTGGGATGCGGTCATCTTCTTGCGCCCAGACGGTGGGCTCGACCGCTTCCTCGCGTACCGCGGGTCCTCTACGGATTACCCGGATGGTCGCGACTACGAGGGAGACAACTGGACTGCCCCGGAGGCGCCAGACCCCGCGGAGGTGAACTCCGCTGCCTTCTTGGAAGCCGTGGGGTTCGATCCAGCGGACATGCGTCCCATCAAACCCACGTACTGGCCGAGGGTGCCGGTGGACATGCGCCTCGCTTGGGAGGGCTTGGCACCGGGCACAGAGGAGGGAGAGGAGAGCCTTCCGGTAGTGACCGTTGAAGCAGGCTTCTACGAAGGGGCTCCTGCCGGCGTGATCGTCTACGACCCGCCCGCGCCCGAGAGCGAGGTCGAGGTCTCCAAGCTAGAGAGCACGCTCAGCGACATAAGGGATACGACCACGCCGATCCTGGTCATGACGATGATCCTCACAGGGGCCTTCCTGATGCTGCGGAACTTCCGTCATCGCAGAGGTGATCGACCCAGGGCTCTTCGCCTCGCTTGGTTCGTCGTCGCCCTGACAATGCTGAACTGGCTGCTCAACACCCGCTTCACCACGAGCGTGTCCGAGGAGTTCTATCGCTTCACGCAAGCGTTCGGGTACTCGATGTTCTGGGGCGGCGCGAGCTGGGTCCTCTATTTAGGTCTGGAGCCGCACATCCGAAAGGTGTGGCCCCACACCCTCATCGGCTGGACGCGGGTCCTCTCTGGTCGCTGGAGAGACCCCATGGTGGGGAGGGATCTCCTCGTGGGGTTCTCTGCGGGGCTCTGTATGACGCTCGTAGAACCCCTGACGGCGTTCATCTCTGAGGCGCTTGGTTTCCCCATCAAGGCGCGCTTCATTGACAACCTGGAACCTCTGAACAGCCTGCCCTTGGCGTTGGGGTTGGTGCTGGGTCGGCTCCGATTCGCGATCACTTTGATCTTGGTGTCCTTCCTCCTCTTGTCCTTGTTGCGGTCTCTGTTCCGCAGCAAGGTGGCGGCCATCGCAGCCTGCCTCCTGATAGGAGGGCTGGGTATCCCGCAGGCAGGCACGCTCGGCGGCCCGCTCATCGACGTGGCGATCGGCTTCTTGAAGATCTCCCTCTGGCTCGTCGTGGCGGTGCGCTTCGGCGTCCTCGCAGCGATAGCCATGCAGGCCCTTCACATGCTGACGATGACCTTCCCGATGACGACGGAGCTCTCCCTTTGGTACGCCCAACCGACGTTGGTCCTGCTCTTCCTCTTGCTCGTATTGAGCCTGCATGCCGCCCGCTCGGCGCAGGGCGCTTCATCGCCAGGAGCTCAACGCGCACCGTAGAAAGAGAGGAGCCCGCGGCTCGTGAGAACCGCGGGCTCCTGTGTTCGGACGCGCGAGGGGGCTCGCTCGCCTTACTCCTTGCGGAGGAAGGTGACGAGGTCGGACTCGAGCTCGTCGAGGCTGTACTCCTGATCGACCAGGCAGCGGTAGATCAGACGTGAGAGCGGCTCGGGCGTGTTCGGGTTGAGGTCCTTCGGCGGCGTGTAGGAGAGGAAGTAAGAGAGCGAGAGACGCTCGACCTCTCCGCCTTGCTCGCGACCGGCGAACTTCCACGGCACCTCGTCAAAGGGGAGGACGCCGGTGAGGATCTCGTAGAGCATGATGCCGATCCCCATCACGTCCGCCTTGCTGTCTCGGTAGAGGAGCGGGTTGTAGTGGGGGGTGGAGGTGATGATGCCGCGCTCGTCAGCACGCAGGGCGGGGTCGAGCATGACGACCGAGCCGGAGGGCTTGATGACGATGTTCTCGGGCTTGAGGTCACCGTGGTAGTCGAGCTGGCCGTTCTTCTTGAGGCGCTTCAGGGAGCGCACGATGGTCAAAAACCAGTTGAGGCGGATGCCTTCGAGTGCGCGGACCTTCTCACGAAGCGTCTTGCCGCGAGCGTACTCCATCGCGAGGACCGGGCGACCTTCGTGCTCAAAGGTCTCGATGACCTTGATGAGGTTCTGGTTCTTGGCCTGAGCGAGGATTTTGCTCTCGGTTCGGAGCATGTCGTCGATCTCGTGCACGTCGAGGAAGTCGATGCGCACTCCATCCTGGCGGAAGAAGATCGCCTCAGCGGGGGTCTCGTCAGGGCTGATCCCTTCAGGGCGGCGCTTGTCAGTCACTTCAAGGAAGCGGGTGACATAGCGGCCACCACCGGCGACGTCGCCGATCTTCAGGG
>PVBE012614600.1_pt1 | contig 17261 bp, 7 predicted proteins | sample 1631181 | NCBI WGS metagenome assembly PVBE01 (sample SAMN08397723, study PRJNA350692) | Marine metagenome, whole genome shotgun sequencing project. | isolation source: water | place: Pacific Ocean | collected 2012-04 | reverse complement strand
GGAACAGAAGTTGTCTCACCTACTTGTCCGGCACCAGCATCAATAGGATTTGGAGATCCAACAAGAATTGGAGTAGTAATCTCTTCACCAAAGTAGAAATTATCCAGTGTCCAGTAAGTATAGTTAAGAGGATAGTAACCTAATGCTGGATTATGCATTCCTGCAATAAACTTGAAGTATACAGTTTCTCCAACATAAGCAGCTAGTGAATAAACACGTTTCTGTGAAACTGGCTTATTAGGTATATCAGCTACAGTATAAGCATTCCATGGCACAAAAGTAATACCATCAGTGGAAATTAAAATCTGCCTTGGAGCTGCAGCATTAGCACCACCTGAATAGTCAGCACCCATTTCATCCCATGAAATAACAGGATTAGATCCTGAAACAACAACACCAGGTGTTGTAGCCCAGATAGCTCCAACAGCTGTACATCTTGGTCTTAACATCAATGAATAATTATTGATATTATTACCCCACCAGTTAGAAACAACAGCATCAGTTCCTGAACAAGTACTATTGTTCCAACCTAGTATAGTTTGTGTATCATGAAGATCATCATAGTACTGACGATATCCATAACCACCATTTGCTACACTAGTTGTCCATAGTTCCCAATCTTCAGAGTATGGCATTTCATATACTATAGGAGTACTACCGTTGATAGGTATCTCAAGGATTTTACCCTGGCCACCTACCTGACCGTACTCAACAACCAGAGTTGTACTTGCAGAACCAATAGCAACAGGACACCACTTAACTTCTACAGTAAATGGATTTGAAAGATCTATTGTAGTTGGATTTGGTGATAGAGGAGTCATAAGCTCAAATGTATCATCACCAGAAAGGTTATCAAGATATAATGCACTTATATCAATTTCACCACATGCAAAATTATGAAGATCTATGCTTAAAGTTTCACAAGTACCAACAAATACTCCACCAAATACAAGTGGATTAGGATCAGATACAATTGTAGGATCTGCAGCAACAATATCCGTCTTGCTTCTTGGAGTAACACCGGCCCAAGGACCCCATGTATAAGAATCAAAGTTGGTGCGAATTCCAGTATATAATGATGGACAACTTGGGAAATGAACACCCATATAATTAGCACATTCAAAAGTAGAACTAATTACATAACCTCCATCAAGAGGAGTCTCACCCCAATAATCTATACCATTATAAATACGATCATAACCTATACTAACATCATAGAATGTCCATTCATCAAATCCATCATAATCATCTTCAACCATAATTGGAGTAGTAATAGTTACAAGCTGTGATTCATATTCATGAGTACCAAGATTCATGGCTTCATCATAAGTCAATTCAACTGGAGTAATTGTATAACCAGTAACTTTTGTTGGTGGACAACAATCCAGTGGAATAAATTCAAGAGTTACTTCATCACCACTCTCAACACCAAGTTGCCAGCTTACAATACCTCTAAGGTTCTTAAGACCCTTACCAATACCATAAGTAGGAAGGTGATTATAGTTTGAAGAATCATTAATCTTAATTGCCGCACATGAATCCTGTACATACTTGAAATACTTAGAAGTACAATCTTCATAAGTAACAACAACAGTACCAGTTACATTGTAACGATATACAGATTCATTGTATCTCTCAACTATTGTAGCATCTCTTACGTCTTCCAGACAAGGTACTTCAATTTCACAAATGTCGATGAAGAATTTCTCATCACTAACACCTGAAAGATTACCTGCCAGGTCAACAGCAAATGCATAATATGCAGCTGAATAAAGTCCGCCTGTAGGTACATAAACCTTGATCTTGTTTCCTAATGAATCAAGAAGAACTGGCATACCAAGTGAGTCAACAACACCTGAATAAGGAGCTGAAGCAGCTAAATGATCACCAGCAGCAGAACCAAGAATAGCAATACCATCTTCATATGCAGCCATTGTTCCCATTGCCTGATAATACATAATTTCAGAAACAAAACTTTCTTCAACCATCCATACAGTTCCTGGCTCATTCATCCATACAGCAGCAGAATCGTCACAGTTCCAAACTATAACACTCTCTGTCCATACTTCAGGTTCAACATAATCTTCTTCAACAAGACAAATTGTCCACTCTTCAGTTACTGTAACATCTTCTGCGGTTACAATACAAGTGTGGCATCCATTGCCTTCTGTAAAATCAATATAAGTACTAACACAAGGAGCACCAGTACAGCAAATAGTTGCATTACAAGGTAGATCCCAGTACATCTGAACATGATCAATATCAGCACCATGTACATAAGTAATAGTTATTGTATTTGTCTCAGTGTCAATCTCAATCATTTCATCACCACCAGTTGTTTCAGCAACAATACCTGAAGGAGAAGCGATAGTAACATTGGTTTCCCCTGTTACATCATTAGTTGGCTCTTCATCCCATAATGTAGTTGCAGTACAAGCTGGATTCTCAACAACAACTTGCCATACAGCAGTTGTTACTCCGTCAGGAGCAGTTACAGTATAATTAACTGGTCCGTCTGTCCAATCTTGCTTATCATCCCATGAAGGCTTGATTGAAGCCTCACTTGAGTACAGGCAAATATTTGAAGGAGCCAAATCAGAAATATCAGCACTAAAAGGAACAGTTACATATATTCTCTTAGCGAAAACATCAATCTTCTCTACAAGCTCACATGGTTCACAATCAGAGTATCCGAATTCAAAACATGAAATACCAGTTGTCTCATCAGGAATAATATGAACAGTTACAAAATACTCAACAGACTCACAATTCTCATCCCATACAGTGTATGCAATAGGAGTTGTATAATCATTATCAGAAACACCACTTTCCTGTGGATACTGAGTGTCCTCTGAACGAGTTAGAACAGTCCATGGAACAGATGGATAACCTGGACCACCGTTTAATTCGAAAGTAGCAACAAGATTTGTTAGGTGAAGTCTGGTTGCCCATGGAACCCATACATCAATTGTAAAAGCATCCTGGTCAATAACAACCTCAGGATCAAGAGAAATTCCAGTACCTGCGTTTAATGCAGGAGGAATATTATAAGCTGTGATTTTCTTATAGTAATACTTGTATGATGAAGATTCTGCATGGAAAACAACAGTTACTGTATAAGTAGCCTGATCGCCATTCTCAGCAGTTACAACAAAATCAATTGGTCCACCTGAGAAATCATGAGTATCACCAGAAACAACTGTAGAGCCACCAACGGTAACTGTAGCAGTTGCATCAACTGTAAACACAACTTCAATAGCAGAAACATCTTGTCCGTTTCTTACAGTAACGTTATATCCACCTGTTACAGCAACACCATCAGCATCATATAATGGATTACTAACAATCACAGAACAAACCTCCAACTCATGGAAATAAAGATCAATAAGTGAATTGTCATCACTAGCAATTGTTTTATGTACTTCAACATCATATCTCTCTTCAGTACCATTCTGAGCTCTTACTACATAGGTAATAGAGTTTGAATGGTCATTAGGAGTTACGTTTGTTGTTTGAGCAGCACCAACTGAACCACCAGCATTTGCAACAAATACACATGCATAAGGAGAAACTTCAAAATAAGCCTCTAAAGAATATAGGTCAGTATACCAAGGTACAGTAACAATAAACTTAAGATTACCATCGTAAGTATCATCATATGAATGAACATCCAGTCCGTTTGCTGTGTTATTAGCATTGGTCGTAGCTGTAGTTGAAGTATAGAATCCAACTTCCGTCATATCTTTTGCGTTAGACACAGTGCCCTGAACAAAAGTAAAGTTATAAGTATTGGTTGAACCATCCTGTGCTGTAACTATTATTGCAAGAGCATAACCGTTACCGGCAACGTCATAAGAACTATCATCAACCAATGCACCTATATTGAATTCATGACCAACTGCGACCCAATATCCATTAACAGATTGGATAAAAGCATCACTAGTATTAAAATCAAAAGTTACATTAGTCATGTCAGCACCATACTGATAAGTAATAGTCTGAGATGTACCCGGAGTTAATACTCCACTTTCCCACTCATAAGAAGGAGAAGGACATGCCATTGTGATACCAGCGGAAAACTCTATATCATCAAGAGTTCCAACAGTAGAAGCTGGTCCTACAGTTGTCTTAACAGTATAAGTTTGAATTTCTGTAACATCCTGAGCATATACATCATAAGCAACATCAGCAGAGTGGTCAACAACAACTGTACCATCACCACAATACTCTGTACCGACCATACCACCAATCCATGTTCTTGATAAATCACTGGTTGTAAAGGTAGGATTTAGATCAGCAACTAGGTTTGTTCCGTAAGGAACTGTAACTGTAATAACATGAGTTACAGGATCAATTGTTCCGGTATATGTTCCGCTAGGAAGCACAAATGAGAACGCTGACATTGCCTTGTTATTATCAGCAACACCTTTCGTGATAGTGAGATTGTAAACCTTGGTTGAACCATCTTCTGCAGTTACCGTATAAGCTGTAGTGCCTCCATAATTTAGTGCACCAAAGGCAGGGGCAAAACCAACTCCAGTATAAGATCCTGAAGTTGTCAAGGCAGACACGTCAACTCCGAAAGGAACTTCCAGACTAATTGTTAGAGCTCCTTGATCAATTGTTGCAGCAACGGGTCCGTAAACAAAACCGGACGTGGCACATAATCCACCAACTGGTAATGCTTTGTACTCAGTTCCGGCTACAGAAAATGAATCTAGATTCTTAGCTGAGCTGGCAGCAGCTACAGTAATAATCACTTCATATCTATCCCATGAATGGTTTTCAGCCTCAACGACCATGTAGGTCGGATCGGTGGACCAGTCATAGGCAGCACCCGAAACCATAAGAGTACCGGTAGCTACATCATAAGGAGCAGCATTATCCCAATGTGCCTGAGCAAAAGGGGAAACAGTAAATACTGTAGCTCCTGTTAATGAAGTACCGTAAGGCACATCAACAGTAATTTCCATATCCACTAAATCGATAACACCGGTATACTGACTAAACTCGAAAGTTAACGGTACTTTAGCATTACTCGTGTTTTGCGAATAGGAAACCTGCGTAAACAAAAAACTCGCTGCTAACAAAATTGTCAGCATACCGAGCAGCTTTTTAAAGCGTAGGTTTTTCGTCATAATAAAAAATTTAAATTTAAGTTAGTAAAATTTGAGTTAAATAATAATTCATCTAATTCTCTGTAAATAAAACATATACGTAAATCTGCACGATATTCTGTGTAAATCCACGAAATAACTGCGCTAACTTAGATATATTCTACGGAACTACCAAATATATCTGTTAAAAAATCATCAAAAAAAACTTTAATAATATCAACAATTTTTTCCCGATTTAGAACTTTGCAACCAAAGGCATCCTTCTGCCTGATCCAAAGGCCTTTGAAGAAATTCGCAAAATAGGAGGAAACTGATACCTTTTATATTCACTTTTTTCCACCATTTTTACAATCTTATTTGCCATATTTTTATCAAAACCTTCGGGTAGTTGTGAAACATCTCCTTTTAAATCAATAAAATTATAAAGAATCTTGTCAAGCATCTCATAATCAGGCAATGAATCACTATCCACCTGACCAGGTCTTAACTCGGCAGATGGTGGTTTTGTAATGCTGTTCAAGGGTATAATCTCCTTCTTCCGATTAATGTATTCAGCAAGTGCATAAACATCTGTCTTATAGACATCGCCAAGAACTGAAAGACTTCCGGTGGCATCACCATACATTGTGCTATAACCAACAGCCCCTTCACTTTTGTTTGAGGTGTTAATAACTATGTTAGTAAATTTGTTTGAGTAAGCCATTAATAATGTACCTCTTACACGTGCCTGGATATTTTCCTCGGTAATATCTTCTGGTTTATCCCTGAATAATACTGAAAGACCCTCCTCAAAGGAATTAACAATATCCTCTATATGTATAATGGTATATTTGACACCTAAATTATTTGCCAACTTAATAGCATCCTCCAAAGAATGTTCTGAGGAATATTTTGAGGGCATTAATAATACATCCACATTATCAGCCCTTATTGCTGCTGAAACCAGAACCAGAGTTACTGCAGAATCTATCCCTCCTGATAAACCAAGTGTGGCCTTTTTGAATCCTGATTTTTCAAAATAATCTCTTATCCCCAACAATAACGCCTGGTAGATTACTGGAATCTGATCATGCTGTCCGGGATACAGTTGTTTTCCAACAACATTTTTATCAAGCTCAGTCAGTTCATTTGTATTAAGAAGATCTTCATAATTTAGCTCAAAATAATCTTCTTCAAACGATGAAAGTTGTGCAAATACCTGACCTTTATTGTCTAAAGCCATAGAAGCTCCATCAAAAATAAGGTCGGTATATCCTCCACATTGGTTCACATATATTAATGGTATCTTATGTTTTTTAGCTTTTTCACCAAAAACAATCTCTCTTGATACTTGCCTGTTCCAGGAAAATGGAGAAGCTGAAATATTTACTATTATGTTTGGATTGGACTTTATTAGCTCATCAAGTGGTGGTATATGATACATACTCTTTTTTGATATGGAACTGTCAGCATCATTTTTATCCCATAAATCTTCACATAGAGTTAGAGCTATCCTTTTCCCCTTATATAATAATGTATCAAATACCTTGTTTGATTCAAAATAACGGTTTTCATCAAATATATCATAGTTAGGTAAAAGTGTTTTATCAATAATCTGCTTAACTTTTCCTTCAGAAAGAAAAAAAGCAGAGTTAAAAAGTTTTTTACCCTTTGAATTAATATTAAAACGTGGGGATCCGACTATTGCAGCAATGTTAATACATTCAGCAGCAATCTTATCTACACTTTTCAAACAATCTTCAATAAAAGATTTACCTTCAAGCAAATCATGTGGTGGATATCCACACATAGAAAGCTCAGAAAATATTATCAAATCAACATTGTTCTTCTCAGCTTTGTTTATGGCATTTATTATTTTTTTTGTATTCCCCTCAAAATCACCAATATGGTAGTTTTGCTGTGCTATGGCGATCTTCATGTTTCTGGTTAATAAGTTAAAAGATAATGAATAATTGATAATTAATAATTAATAATGAATAATCAATAATGAGTAATCAATAAAGAGTAATCCTGTTTGCCGACTCCAGACTGTAGACTCCCTTTATCGATAATCCCATCATCGTGATCTTTTGTAATATCAGTGAATCCATTCTTATAAAACAATCCTTTTAATAAAGATGCATCACCAGCGATTTCAATTTCAACTCCTCCACCTATTTTATATGAGAGATTAAAAAGGTTAATTTCATCATTAATAGTTTCATCATTAAAACTCATTGAAGTTGTATCATTTAAAGCATTTGCATCAGCAGTGGCTTTAATATTGAGTTGAGGACTAAAACCAAATTTTGCAAAATATTTTGTATTACCTACCTCCCTGGATATGAGTTTTAAGTGTAATGGGATCTCCAAATATTGAAGCTTATAGTTAATAGTCATATTCTCCGGGAGTGTATCAATAACTCCAGAATGATTAAAAGTTATAGGATTATTAAAAAAGAGTTTACCACCTACAGAGTTAATAGTTAAGCCGGTTGATAAGGCGTATTGCTCTTGAAAATAATAATCAAGCTGTAGCCCGGCATTCACGCCGTAATTAACACCATCATTACTTACAGTTTTATCATCCGATTTCATCCATGAAATAATTGGATCTACTTTGGCACCAAGGCGTAGTCTTTCCGAGGAATAACCTTGAGATTTAGAATAACTTGAAAAAAGAATAATTACAAGAGTTAATAAAATATATTTTTTCATAGATAATAATCTTAATAATTTTATCATTTTTAAATCGTTATTTGGTAAACAAAATTAGATAAAAAATAAATAAGGGCATAAAGTGTCTAAAGTACTTAAATTACTTAGAGTGCTTAGAGTGCCTTAAATTATATGTTATTATTATGAATACTAAGAAGATATGGTTTGGTGTGATGCTTCTGTTATTATTTACAATGTATGCCTGCACGAATAAAAACAAGCCGGATATTTCAGATATACAGACCAATATTGAAATAAAAAGACTTGATAAGGATCTCTTTGTCCCGATACCGAACGACACAATTGAGTTTATCAGAACTCTTGAGTATAAATATGGAGATTTTTTCAATTTGTATAATTATAGAATAATATCAATCGGGGGAAGTAAAGAAGAACAGTATATTGAGAATCTTTTAAACTTTAGCCATGATCCAATAATAAAGGAAATCGCCCAAAAATGCCAGGAAATATTTCCAGAAATCGATGAGATACAAAATGACCTTAACCAGGCATTCAAATATTATTTATATTATTATCCTGAAAAAACCATTCCCAAAGTTTATACATATCTGTCGGGCTTTAACCAATCTGTTGTAACTGATGAAAAAATAATTGGTATTGGACTGGATAAATTTCTTGGTGCTGATTGTGATTTTTATGCCAGACTGGCTATCCCGGTTTATACCAGGGAAAATATGCATTCTGGTAAAATTACTTCTGATTGCATGAGAGCCTGGGCTTTAATGGAATTTGATAAGGGGCGTCCGGATTATTTTACCGAAAAAATTGAAGATAACCTTATTAATAATATGCTATATCATGGGAAAATAATGTATTTCTTAGACGCTATACTACCTGATGAAGAAGACAGTATAAAAATTGGTTTCTCGGCAAATCAACTAGATTGGTGCATAAACAATGATGCTAATATGTGGAACTATCTGATTGACAATAAATTGGTTTTTTCAACAGAATTGATGGCTATTAAAAAACTTCTTAACAATGCTCCTTATACAATGTATTTCACAAAAGAATCACCTTGTAGAGCAGGCGTTTGGATTGGCTGGCAGATTATCAAATCATATATGAATATTTCCAAAATAAGCTTGCAAGAACTTATGGTTGATAATGATTACAGAAAGATTCTAAATGAATCAGCATACAATCCAAGTTAATTAGGAATTAGGAACCGATCCGCCTCAGGCGGAGAGCTCATTGAAGGTAGTGAGATAATTAAGAATTTGGAATTTTGTATCAAGTAACAGGTATCAATTAACATGTTGAATACTCCAGACTCCAGGCTCCAGGCTTATTTAACTACTGACAAGGCCAGATATGCTATTAATCCCATACCGGTTTTCAGGGCTTCTTCATCAATATTAAATTCTGGACTATGCAATTTTTTAATTATTTTTTTACTCTGGCTTGTAGTTCCCAGTCTGTAAAAAACTGATGGATATAGTTGTGTGTAAAAAGCAAAGTCTTCAGCAGTCATTCTTACATCTAGATCTTTCACATTATCTTTTCCTAAATAATTGATAGCCTGTTTAATTGATTTTTTAGTAATTTTTTCATCATTTATCAGAACAGGATAACCCTTTATTATATTAACTGAACATTTTACTCCATTCACCCTGGCTGTTTCCTCAGCGAGTTCCTTAATTTGTTCATGCAAATTATTACGTAGACTTTCATTTACTACTCTTAAAGTTCCGTCAAAACTAACTTCGTTTGGAATAATATTGGTAGCCCCGCCTCCGTTAATTCGACCAAAAATTAGAATTGGTGGGTATTCTTCAGTATGTTGCTTTTCAATAAGATTATTGAGTTTAACTATTATTTCTGAAGCAATTAGCAGGTTGTTGGTTCTTTGTCCTGGTATAGCAGCATGCCCACCTTTCCCAATCACCTTTATATATATTTCATCAGCTGATGCCATATATACTCCTGGTTTAAAACCTGAAAATCCAGTTTCAAATTCTGGTTCAACATGTTGTCCAATAAAAATATCAGGAACAAATTCATTAAATATTCCACTATTAATCATCTGCAAGGCTCCTCCAGGGAGAAGTTCTTCCGCAGGTTGAAACACAAATAATATTTTTCCGGGTATTATTTCCTTCAAATCTTTCAGAATTTTTGCTGCACCAAGCAAGCAAGCTGTATGAACATCGTGACCACATGCATGCATGCAGTTTTTTATTACTGATCTGTATGAAATATCATTTTCCTCATTTATTGGCAAAGCATCCATATCGGCCCTAAGAGCAATAACTGGGGAATCACTACCCCCTTCTATCCATGCAACAATTCCAGTTCCAGCGATACCTTTTTTATAGGGAACATCTATTTCCTCAAGATGAGCAATAATATATTCTGATGTTTTATATTCCTTGAATGATAATTCAGGATTAGCATGCAAATGCTGCCTTATTTTTAATATTTCATTATAATGCTTTTCTGCAAGTTCCTTAATTTTGCTTATCAAATCCATATTCTAAAAATCAAGGGTAAGTGATAAATAAAAAATTGAAGGTAATACAATCCCATTTTCAATTCCCCAAGCCCAGTCGGCTCGAACAAAATACCCAAAAAGTTTGGCTCGTAAGCCAAAACCAATTCCTGTAACAAAAGGATCTTTCTCTTTATCAATAATTACGGTTATCGGACCATTTATTATAGTTTCAAAATTATATCTATCGTAAGAGTTGAATGGAGTTAATCCACTCCAGGCAGAGCCAATATCAGCAAAACCAACAATCTGCAGGGAGTTTAGAAAATCTGAGTTTAGAGGTCGGTTTGCAAAATATCTAACAACAGGCCACCGTATTTCAGAGTTAATCAGAGCAAAACTATTACCATTTCTGATGTTTTGGCTGAAGCCTCTCATATTGGTGGCAAGCGACTGAAACACAAAATTTTGATATGGATCAACAGGAACTGAATAATCAAATGTAGGTGTCTTGTTTGAAAAGTTTGACCAATTATCAACACCCCCAAGATAATATATCAACCTGCTACCTCCGAAAGATTTACTTAAAGCAAATCGGTTAGCCCAAATTAAAGTTCTGTGTATTTTAATATAATGTCTGAAATCTGCTCCAACAACAAACATGCTTGTTCCATCTCCGCTTATGCTTTGGTACCATTCTCCAAAAACCTTATATCGAGTACCCCTATATAAGTTAATTCCAAGATCTCTAGTATTATCAAAGATATATTCCAGTTTAATACTTCCCCAATTATTATATATATCAGCTGAATCAAGATTTATAATATCTGTGGCGATATAAACTCGCCTGTCAATTCTGGCGCTAATTGACGCTTTTAGAGCAGCAACCTGATTAAAAGGGTATTTTAAAGAAAATAATAATTCATTGCTTAGAACCTTAAAATATGAAAATTCTGATAAACTTTTAAATGCCTGCCTATGAAAAATAAGTTCCTGATCCAGGCGATTTTTCAGGTTCTCCAAACTTACAAGAAACTCATTACTTTGGAAATCCCCAGAAAATCTCACCCCAGCAGTAACTCTATAATCTTCAAAAAGATCATGAGTCCCAACTTTAAATAAACCATTAAACCCCGGATTATAAAATGGAGCACTTGCTGAATAAGCCTGGTAGGAGTTATTAAGAAATCCATAATCTATCTGGTTAACCAAAAAGTTAGGATAAAAAGCTGTCTGATATATTCTTGCCCTGGGAATTTCGAATTCGTTCTTAGCTTCAGTGGTATTTCTGTCAACTAATATGTTTGATGGAGGCCGATAGGGATTTGCCTGTCTCTCAATTTCAAAAATATAGCTGTTAATATTTATTCCTCTATCAAGACCCGGATCGGATAGTGGATCTGCCTTTCTTCTTGCTTCATTTATTGAATCACGTTCTGCTTCTTCAGATATCCTGCTATCAGAAATTAGTTTTAAACTATCATCACTTCTGTATTGCCGTGTTAGTGATTTCCTGAATCTTGTTGAAACAAGACTATCAGTTTTAAGTTGATCATTATTTTCAATCCTTCCGGTGAAAATATTGTAATTCCCGTTATAATATATTAAATCGGCATAACTATTACTCTGTTGGTTAAAATGATGTTCCAGAATATTTCTGGGGTAATTGCTAAGGTTATTTTCAGTTGTAGAATATCTAAAATGTATACTTGTGTCAATAAATGATATTGTACTATCGAAAGCAGCATAGTACCTATTAATCAGTCCGTTATTATCGGCAAGAAACAAATATTCATTATTTTGCCATTCGAAAGGAAAAGTTTTATTTACATAATTTGTTTTTGATAACGTAAAAAGTTCTTTGGACTTTGTTTTATAATCATAAATATAAAGACCAGAGCCTGGTAGTATTTCATAATTTTCCTTGTCGTCAACTAGTTCAGTAGTTCTGTTTGAGCTGAACAAAATCTGGTCACCATTATTAATAAATCGGGGATATGTGTCATCAGCAGGATCATTAGTTATCCTTTCATCAGAACTCGACGACAGATGGTGGATAAATATATCACTCTGTCCCTTTTTAATCGCCGACATAACAAGTTTTAATCCATCGGGGGAATAGGAAAAACTTAGAATCTTTTCAAAATAGAACATTTCTTTTGACTCTATTTCCCTGGTGGATATATTATAATAACTCAATAAAATTTTGCCTCTTTCCTCAGTAATTATGCTCAGATATTCACCTCCTGGATGCCATTCGAGAATAGGATAAGTATAATCTGGAATCTGATCAATTCGATGACCAACATTTTTAACCATCTTATGTTTACCGGTTACAGAATCGTAAATATAAATCTTATATCTTCCAAGTTCATTTGTTGCATAAGCTATTTTTGAGGCATCAGGACTTATTCTAGGCTGGAGATAAACCTTTTCCGGCTCTTTACGCTTTTTAATTATTTGACCATCTGCAGGTAATTCTCCAATAGAATCCTCTTCAGCAAATAATGATTGATAATATTCCAGCCACTCCCATGAAATTTCCTTAAATGGACGACCCAGAACATTCATGAATCCGGAATTTGAGTTTTTATTTATTCTGGTAAAATAAATGATGTTAGGAATGATTGATTTTCCATAATTTCGGGCTAGATAATTCCATATTGAATGACCAGCATACAAAGCTTCATCACCAACCAAACTGTTAAACTTTTCAAACCTGCCAGAAATTATTCCATCTTTAACCCTGTTTTCAATTTCAAAATCCCAATTATTAGAAACATACGATATCAGTCCTTTTATGTACCACTCAGGAAGATTAAGAAAGGTTGAGCTGCTAAGTCTTTGCCTTAAATTCCCCCCATAAAGCATTTCTGAAAGTAATACTTCTGTAATAGCAGATACTATTTGTTGCTTAAATTTTTCATGGTTCCCATCAAAATATAAAAACACCTTATTGTCAATAATTCTGGTTATACCACCAACGTTATTCAGACTATGACTTGAGAGAAGTCCGATATTACTCTGTCGAAAATCAGAAAGTTTATTATAAACAACAAAAATTATTCTCCTATCGAGAGAATAATCAAAGAACCTTTCTATTTTACCTACTTCTTGAAAAGCATATTTACCTGTAAATTCAGCAAGTTCCTGTCCGTTAACATGATAATAAACATCAAATCGATTAAATCTGAAAAAAGACCAGAAAAAATCACTTTTCTGCATCTCTGACCTGTCAAACTGTACCCTGTTCTTACCAAATGTCATCTGATGACCGTTATAAAACTGGGTGAATGCTTTTCCAGTACTAAACAGCAGGATAACAACGATTAAACTAGGTAATAATATTTTTCTAATGCTATACAATGCTTTAAAATTTCATTATAAAATTAGTGATAATTATTGAGTGAATAAAGTGTCTGGAGTACTTAAAGTACTTCGAGTGCCTTGAGTCTTTTAAAATAAATTACAAGATTGCAATTAAGATATTTTTAATGATGATTAATCAAAACCCAAATAATCCTTACCTTTGTTATTATAGAAAAAAAATAAAATGAAAATTCTAAAGATTTTTATCATATTGACAATATTTTGTATTTCCAAACCATATTGTAATGCACAGAAGGCAGAAGCTAAAATTCATTTTGAAAAGGTTATGCATGATTTCGGATCCTTTAAAGAGGAAGACGGGAGTGTTTCTTATTCCTTCGAATTTGAGAATAATGGTTGGGCACCACTACTCATACTTAAGGTTCAATCTTCCTGTGGATGTACAACTCCTGAATGGACCAGAGAGCCTGTTTTACCGGGTAAAAAAGGAATGGTTACTGCCATTTATGATCCCAGGGGCAGACCAGGGAAGTTTGGAAAATCGATAACAGTATTTACCAATGCATCAAATAAGATTTCCCGATTACTAATCAGTGGTAATGTTTCTCCCAAACCAAGAACATTTAAGGATGATTATCCTGTAAAGCTTGGTCCAGTAAGATTGAGATCAACTCATCTTGCCTTTTTTAAAATTGCTAATACTAAAACTTCCAAAACAAGTTTGCCTATTTATAATGAATCTGAGGAACAGGTTAAAATTGCCTTTGGAAATATCCCGGCCTATATTAAACTTACTGCTTTGCCTGAAGTATTGGGACCGGGTGAAAAGGGAGTGGTAAATGCTGAATACGATCCTGTTAAGTTAAATGATTTTGGCTTTGTGTTAGATAGAATTAATCTTATACTCAATGACGAAGAATCTGAACAGATATTTCTTGCAATTAGTGCAACAATTGAAGAAGATTTTTCCACTATGAGTCAACAGGACCTTACTGATGCACCAAAAATAATTGTTGAAAATGTGGTACATAATTTTGGAAAAATTACAGAAGGGAAAAAAATCCAATTTGATTTCAATTTTGATAATAAGGGGAAAAATCCCTTATTAATAAGAAAACTTAAATCGAGCTGTGGATGCACTGCTCTAGGACCAGTAAAGGATGAAATTCCTGGAGGTGAGTCTGGGAAGGTATCTGTTACATTTGATTCCACCGGTAAGAATGGATCGCAATATCATAATATTACACTGGTTACTAATGATCCAAAGATGCCAGTAATAAATTTTAAGGTCACAGGTGTTGTGGAAATATCTAAACAATAAAAAACTTATTCTTTCCTCTTGACCTTTTAAAAGCTTATGAAAAAACCAATAAAAAGTGCCCTGAAAGTTCAGAAAGGGATCAAGCAACCATCATCTGTTAACAACGAATCAGTTGATAAATTCAAGAAAAGGAAAAGATTAATTTTCTCTGCTGAGGAATTAAGCAATGGAATATTGAATGGTGATAGAACTATTCTTTCTCGTGCAATATCTATTGTTGAGAGTCATCTTCCTGAACATCAGGAAATTGCTCAGAAAGTTGTTAATTCATGTATACCTTATTCAGGGAAATCCAAAAGAATTGGAATAACTGGAGTTCCCGGAGCTGGAAAAAGTTCATTTATCGATGTGTTTGGTAAAAAAATTACCAGCATGGGATATAAACTTGCGGTGCTGGCAATAGATCCAAGCAGCAATATATCACGTGGCAGTATATTAGGTGATAAAACCAGGATGGAAAAACTCTCTTCTGATCCATTAGCATATATAAGACCATCCCCAGCTTCAGGAACACTTGGTGGTGTAGCGTCAAAAACCAGAGAGGCCATGTTACTTTGTGAAGCTGCAGGATTTAATGTAATCTTTATTGAAACTGTAGGTGTTGGACAATCTGAAACCCTGGTAAGGTCAATGGTCGATTTTTTTCTACTATTAATGCTGGCTGGTGCAGGGGATGAATTACAGGGTATCAAAAGAGGGATTATGGAACTAGCTGATACAATTGCTATCACTAAATCAGATGGAGATAATATTAGTACAGCAAGGAAAGCAAAAGGAGAATACCTTAATGCATTGCATCTTATGCCACCAGCAAAATCAGGATGGATACCAGATGTGGTAACTTGTTCTTCTATTAAAAACTTAGGTCTGGACGAATTATGGAAGATAATTGCTGACTATTTCGAGTTCACTAAAAATAATACTTATCTGGAAAAACAAAGAAACACGCAATCTCTGGAATGGCTTCATAGCACAATAAAAGAAAGGCTTCATGATGAGTTTTACTTAAACAAAATGATGAACACAAGTATTTTTACAGCTGAAAAAAAAGTTTTATCCGGACAATTAAGTCCAAATATTGCAGCCTCACAGTTGCTTGAAGAATTTCATAATAAATTGACCAAATAATTTTCTCCCTATCCCTTATCCCTTATTCACCTATCACCCATTTGCCTGTTGATGGGTGAAGCAAACCTAGGATGCTTTGCCCCTGCCTATTGTTTCAAATTAGCCTGATAACTTGTTAAGCTGTATAATATTTAACATTAAAGCATTTTCAGATTTGACAAATTAGAATTAATTTTGTCAGCTTGGACGAGTTAGTTTCGAGTTTTTGGATTAGAGATGAAGATTGAAGACCGGGTATAACTAAGTAGTGAGCAATAACAATTCACATATAAACCAATAAATAAATGAAATACGACATAATAATAATTGGCAGTGGACCAGGAGGTTATGTTGCAGCCATCAGAGCTTCTCAGCTTGGCAAAAAGGTAGCTATTGTTGAGGAAGCTGAACTTGGTGGCATATGCCTAAACTGGGGTTGTATCCCAGCAAAGTCATTAATCAAATCAGCCAATGCATTAGAAATTTTACATGCTGTAGCAGAATTTGGCATTAATATAGATGGTGAAATAAAACTCGATTTTAATAAGATAATGGAAAGAAGCAGAAATGTTGCAGATACAATGAGCAAAGGCGTGGGCTTCCTGATGAAAAAGAATAATATTGATATTATTTATGGGCATGGGAGTCTTGTTAGCAAATCTGAAATAGCAATTCTTTCTGAGGGTGAAACCACTATATATTCAGCCGACAATATTATTATTGCCACTGGAGCAAGGGCCAGAGAGCTACCAGGTATAAAAATAGATGGTAAAAATATTTTAGGATATAAAGAAGCTCTGTCACTTGAAAAGCTTCCAAAATCCATGGTTGTAGTTGGTTCTGGTGCCATCGGTTGTGAATTAGCATATTTTTATAATACTATTGGGACCAATGTGACTTTGGTGGAATACCAATCAGAAATATGTCCACTTGAAGATGAAGAAGTTTCAAAACATCTTGCTCGAAGTTTAAAAAAACGAGGAATGAAGATTATGACAAATTCGGCGGTGAAATCTGTTGAAATAAAGGAGGGTTTTACAAAAGTTTTTATTGAAGGAAAAAAAGGCAAGGTAGTGCTTGAAGCAGAGATGGTTCTTTTGGCAGTTGGAATAAAGATGAATGTTGAAGAAATAGGATTGGAGAATTGTGGCATTAATTTAAAAAATGGTTTTGTTGAAGTTGATAAATATTATAAAACAAATATTGATGGAGTATATGCCATTGGTGATTTAATAAT
>PVBE012496265.1_pt1 | contig 17266 bp, 16 predicted proteins | sample 1631181 | NCBI WGS metagenome assembly PVBE01 (sample SAMN08397723, study PRJNA350692) | Marine metagenome, whole genome shotgun sequencing project. | isolation source: water | place: Pacific Ocean | collected 2012-04 | reverse complement strand
GTCAGGAAGTCACCAAGGTCGGCATTCGCCATCTCGGTCCCCACGATGATCGGCGCCACCAGGATGCATGAAGACCGGAACGTTGAGCTCCTCCGCCTTCGCCCAGAACGGATCGAACTTCGCCAACGTCAACGTCTCATCGCCGACATGCCCCGCGACGGACGCGCCCCGGAAGTTCAGTTTCTTGACCGCGTACTCGAGTTGCTCGGCAGCGAGTTTCGGGTGCTGCAACGCAACGGATGTCAGCGCGACGAACCGGTCCGGATGACGAGCGACCCACTCGGCGATGCCTTTGTCTTGAACTCGAATAATGTCGCGAGCCAGGTGCTCGTCAGCCACATACCACCAATATTGATTCGCACTCATGACCTGGACGTCGATGCCGCGCTCATTGATGAGGTCGAGCCGATGCGGCCCCAACAAGCGGTTACGGGACATATTGCGTTCGACGTTCGTGCCGCGGATGACCTCCTCGACCTCCTGGATCGCACAATGACCGTGGATGTCGACAACCTTGACGCGGCGGCCGCCGATCGACACTTCGCGGCGCGGTGCCTGTGCCAAGGAAAGCGGTAATCCTCCCAGCGCGACTAATCCCGCTGTCGCACCGGCAGCGGTCCGCAGAAATTCCCGGCGATTAGCCATGATCGCCCCCCCTTGATGTTCTTCCGGCATCCCCCATCGCGGCGCCAAGTCGGACGATGCCGCGATGCCTCCAAGATCGTACACCACCGGGTAGTCGCGGCACCAGAGTCTCCGACGACCTGCGCCTATACCCTATTATTTATTTTGCCAAAACGATCTCGCATAGATTGTTACGATGAGTTCATTACAGCCCGCTAAGAATAGAACGTCGTCTCTACAGTGCCGCTTGTGAATTCGCCACAGGCAGACTATGTTCTCGATCGATGACTTCACAACACACAGGAACGGCTCTGATGCTCTGCGTGGTCCTCGCAACCGCGAGTGGCGCCGTGGCAGCGCAGAACTGGCGATCCGCGAGCCGCGCGTCCGTCGGGCTCGCGCCTGATCCAGCGACGACACGCGAAGCCGTGGTCCAGGTATACGCCGCTCGCGCGGTCCGGTGGCGTGGCTACATCGGTGTGCATACCTGGATCGCCGTGAAGCCCAGTAACGCGTCTGCCTTTACGGTATACGAGGTAAACGGCTGGCGTCTCAGACGAAGTGGCACTTCGGTTCAGAGCAGTGCCCGACCCGCCGATGGTAGATGGTTCGGCAATCGACCTGAGCTTCTGGCGGATCTGCGCGGCGATGAGGTCGACGGCGTCATCTCGAGAATCAAAGCAGCCGTCGACGCCTATACCTACGCCGGAGAGTATCGCGTCTGGCCGGGACCTAACTCGAACACATTCACGGCATTCGTGCTGCGCGACATACCGGAGTTGCGCGTCGATCTACCGGCCACGGCTATCGGTAAGGATTATCTCGGTAAGAGCTTCATTGCGAGCACGCCGAGTGGGACCGGATACCAACTCAGCGTCCTTGGATTAGTCGGCGTACTCGGTGGCTTCGAGGAGGGTCTGGAACTAAATCTGCTCGGGCTGACTTTTGGCGTCGACCCCGAAAGCTTCTCGCTCAAACTGCCGCTGGCTGGCCGCGTCGATCTGTGGTGGGCGATTCTGCTCGGCCTGAGCCTGGCGTGCGCGCGCGGAGGCTCTCGAAAGCTCGCCCACCTCAGAAATTCCAGGCGGGAAGAAAAGCGTAGCGCTCCGCGTACTCGAACATCTGCTCGCTGAAGTCCGCCGGATATTCGATCCGGACGTCGACGATCTCGCCACTTTCCTCGACCGGTACGAGCCGGGGATTGATGAATCCAGAGTACGCGGGAATATCGAGACTCGCGTAACGCTCGAGGATCTCCGAGTGCAGATCCCGGTCGACCTCGACGCCGTAGGTTTCGACGAGGAGTTGCGCCGCTTCGAAGTCGCCCTCCGACTTGATCCGCTGTAATTCGCGAAGAAGCTGTCCGAACAGGACGCGTAAAGCGTTATAGTCACGGATCACGTAGTAGGTTTTACCGTCACGAGACCTTCGCTCGATAACGTTCTTCGCGGCACCCATCTCGAATATCCAACTCGCCACGAGCTGCCGGTTACGCATGTGATCTTCTTCGATATCATCTCCCAGGGCGATGCGATTGAGTTGCTGCATGAGCCCGTTGCGGATGTATCGATCGTAGCCGGTATAGCCGGCTTCGATGTTCGGCAACACGTCGAGCTCGACCAGTTTCGGGTCAATCATGTAATACAAGGCGACGAGGTCAGCCCGCGCTTCTTCCAGCGTGGAGCCGTAATTCTTGAGGGTCTCGTGCAACGTGCCGACGCCTGGATTCAGTTGCCCGGATGCATGGCCGATGACTTCGTGCATATCCGTCATCAACGCCGCGACAACCCCGCCGAACGTCTCAGCGCGCTCCCGTTCGGCGTCGTCCCAGGCGAACTCGGCCGCGGCCCCCCCGCTTACCACATCGTAAGCCGAAACGATATTCGCCAGATTGACCGATTTGGAGCCGTGTTCCCTGCGGATCCAGTCGGCGTTGGGCAAATTGATACCGATAGGCGTCGCGGGCGAAGCGTCCCCCGCCTCAACGACGACGTTGATGACCTTGCCGGTGATTCCCGTGACTTCGGCTTTCTTGTGCGCATCCAGTATCGGCGAGTTGTCTTCGAACCACTGCGCCTCTTCCGCCAGCGCATTAATGCGGCGGGTTGCGACCGGATCGCGAATGGATACCACGGACTCGAACGTGCCACGTAGACCCAGCGGATCGTTGTAGACCTCGACGAAGCCGTTGATGATGTCGACTAACGAATCGGTGTCATTGACCCAGGCAATATTGTACTCGTCCCAATCCGTCAGATCGCCACTGCGATAGTAGCGAACCAACTTCTGCAGCGCGTCCTGCTGGGCGCCGTTTTCGGCGACCGTCACGGCTCTTTCGAGCCAGTAGACCACTTGCTCAAGCGCCTGCGTGTAGTGACCGCCGACGCGCCATACCTGCTCGACTGTCTCGCCATCTCGAACGATGAGCTGGGAGTTGAGGCCGTAAGAGATGGGCATCGGATCGCCCAGCCTCTGCAGGGCCGCGTAGAAATTTTCGACTTCGTCCTGGTTGACGCCCGCGTAAAAATTGACAGCAGAGCCTGTCACTACATCGACTCCAGTACTCTTCTCTACCAACTTCGCGTCCACGGTTGGGTCGAAGATCACCGGCCGCAGCTCGGTCAGGAACTCGTCCACGGACTTCCCATGTCGCAGCGGAAAATCTCCAGGCGTCTCGCGCACGTAGTGCTCGAATGCTTCGAAGCTGAAGCCGGGAGGCAGTTTATCGTTGGAATAATGGTGATGGATCCCATTCGAAAACCAGACCCGTTTCACGTAGACGAGCAGCGCCTGGAAATCAGCACTGGTGCGATCCCCCGGGTAGCCTTCGATGATCTCTTCTAGCGTCCGCTTGATGACGAGGTTGTATCGATACTTCTGATCGAAAATGATCTCGCGACCAGAAAGCGACGCCTCGTATAAATAATAGAGAAGCGTCTTGGTCCGCAGATCCAGCTCCTCGAATCCCGGGACGCGATACCGAAGCACACGCAGATCCGCAAACCGCTCGGCCTCGACATTGAACTCCTGGCCCGTCTCAGGCGCCTGACCTCGCACTGCACCGACAACGCAGATCGCGAGAACGAATAGCGTGTACTTCTTCATCAGTCGCTTTGGCGCCTCGAAGCCGTTTCGATTACCGCACACCACCTCACGATCAGACCGAGTCGATCCTCAGTAGCTGTATGAGGTTGCCGCCCAGAATCGCCCGCTTGTCCGCATCGCTCAACGTAGGCGAGTCGACGATCAAGTCGACGGTATCCGGCCAGGCGAAAGGCATATCTGAACCGTAGACGACCTGGCTCGCACCGACTTCGGCGACGAGATGACGCAAGCCCTCCTCAGAGAACACCATGGTATCGACCAGAATCTGGTCCTTGAGGTAGTCGCTCGGACTTCTCTGGTTGACGCAGTTGGCACCGCTGCGAGCACAGGCAACTTCGGTGCGTCCGAGATAGGACGGCAGATAGCCTCCGCCGTGGGCGCCGACCAGCGTCAGCCCCGGGAAGCGGTCGAGCGTTCCCTCCAGAATCATCTGCGTGAGAAACACGGCGGTTTCGAGCGGGTTGCCAACGACATTGTTGAGGCCGCCCGCACCGTCTAACTGCCCCGGCTGAATCAAATTCTTCGCGTTGTCGGGATGCATGAAGACGGGCACATCGAGCTCTTCGGCTTTCGCCCAGAAAGGATCGTACTTCGCGGATGATGGCGATTCGCCTTGGACATGCCCGACGATCGATGCGCCGCGATGCCCGAGCTCGTTCACGGCATAGTCGAGCTGCTCCGCGGCCATCTCGGGATACTGCAACGCGGGAGAAGACAGCGGGACAAACCGGTCCGGATATCTCGCGCACCAGTCCGCGAGTCCCTCGTCGTTGATACGAACGATCTCGCGCGCGCGATCGCGATCGGCGACATACCACCAGAACCGGTTAACGCTCAAAGCGGCGATGTCGATTCCACGCGCGTCCATCTCATCGATACGTCCCGGGCCGAGTGTCAGGAAGTCACCAAGGTCGGCATTCGCCATCTCGGTCCCCACGATGATCGGCGCCACCTCCTGGAAGAGGCAGTGCGCGTGTATATCGACTACCGTCACGCGACGCCCCCTTACAAATATTTCCTTGCGCCCCTGAGCGAATGCGTCGAACGTACTGCCTATCAAGGCCATCCCGGCCGCCGCCCTTCCGGCCCCTGTCAAGAAAAGTCTTCTGTTGATCATGATTCGCACTCCGTTTCAACCGCGTTCGCCGATGCGACGCGATCGCTTTGCTCGTTTGTTAGCCCGCAGCGAAGCAGTAGAATCGCCCCGCGCCACCCGTCTGGTTGAAGGCTTCCAGCGAGCATCCGTTCGTCGAGTGTGACGAGTTCCACAACGTGCTCGTGCCGCTCAGGCGATCGTGGTGACCTATCATGGCAATGCTGTCCGAGCCGTCGTGGGTCCAATTGTTGCAGGTTAGGTTCTGGCTGCGAGATGCTCCTGGTGGAAAGGCGCGCCAGGTGTGATTGCCTGCGCCCGCCGCGGTCGCCAATCGTTGGCAGGTTGCGTCGGCGCCGGCCAAGCCACCGAGATTCCCACTATGAGTCTCGCCCGTGACGAAAAATGTCATTGGCGCGTCGGTTTCCGTTTGTGCCATTGCTCCCGGCACCACCAATACCGCCGCCGCGACAAGAATGATCCGCGCTGTTTTCATAATGCTCTCCCCTGTTGTTGTCGTTGTCGTGTGGCTCGCAGAGCGGAGCGCGCCCGCCCGAATCATGGGCCCATGATACCGTCCCGTATGAACGAGGTTAAGCGAAGGCCTTCGAGCCGGGCTCTGACTAGGTTTTCAGCCGGTAACCCGTCCGGAAAATCCACCAGATAATGCCGAGGCAGGCGAAGAGGAATGCCGCGGTCATGCCGACACTGACTCCCAGATTGACGTCCGCGATCTCGTAGAAACTCCAGCGGAATCCGCTGATCAGATACACCACGGGATTGAATAACGTAACAGTCTGCCAGAACGGCGGCAGCATATCGATAGAGTAAAAACTGCCGCCGAGAAACGTCAACGGCGTGATGACGAGCAATGGCACAATCTGCAGCTTCTCGAAACCATCTGCCCAGATGCCGAGGATAAAGCCGAATAGACTGAACGTGATCGACGTCAGTACGAGAAACAGCAACATCCAGAACATGTGAGCAATTTGCAGCGGCACGAAGAGGCCCGCGGTAGCAAGGATGATCAGGCCGAGAACTACGGACTTAGTCGCCGCGGCGCCGACATAACCGACGAGTATCTCGAAGTACGACACCGGCGCCGATAACAATTCATAGATCGTTCCCGTGAATCGTGGAAAATAAATACCGAAGGATGCATTGGCGATGCTCTGCGTCAGCAACGACAGCATGATGAGCCCCGGTACGATGAAGGAGCCGTAACTTACTCCGCCTATTTCGGTTATTCGCGAGCCGATCGCGGAACCGAACACGATGAAATACAGCGATGTCGAGAGCACCGGCGAGACGATACTCTGAAAGAGCGTCCGCCAGGCACGGGCCATCTCGAACAGATAAATTGCGCGAACTGCGTAGACGTTCATGCCTTGCTCGTAACCAGACTGACGAAGATGTCCTCCAGAGAACTCTGCGTCGTGCTTAGATCCCTGAACTTCACGCCCGCATGACTGAGATCGCTGAGTAGTGCCGTGATCCCCGTGCGCTCACCCTGAGTGTCGTAGGTAAAGATTAACTCGTCACCCTCCTCGCTGAGTTCCAGGCTGTAATCGGATAACGAGGGCGGGATTCGTGCCAACGGCTCGTGTAGCTGCAATGCCAGTTGCTTGCTGCCGAGCTTATGCATGAGCTCGGTCTTCTCTTGCACGAGAACGATCTCGCCGTGGCTGATGACTCCAATCCGGTCGGCCATCTCTTCCGCTTCCTCGATATAATGCGTCGTGAGGATGATCGTCACACCCGACGCGCGTAATGAGCGAACGACATCCCACATCGCCTTACGCAATTCGACGTCGACGCCGGCGGTCGGTTCGTCGAGAAAGAGAATCTGTGGTTCGTGTGACAAGGCCTTGGCGATCAGGACCCGGCGTTTCATGCCGCCGGACAGCGTCATGATCTTATTGTCCTTCTTGTCCCACAACGACAGCGACTTCAGTACCCGTTCGATGTGATCGGGATCGGCGGGCTTACCGAATAAACCGCGGCTGAAAGTCACGGTCGCCCAGACCGTCTCGAACGCATCGGTCGTTAGCTCTTGCGGGACCAGCCCAATCATAAAGCGGGCAGCGCGATAATCGTCGATGATGTCGTAGCCGTCGACCTTTACGCTGCCTTCGGTCGGATTGACGATTCCGCATATCGTGCTGATGAGTGTTGTCTTGCCCGCACCATTTGGGCCGAGAAGAGCAAAGATCTCGCCGTGGTCGATCTCGAGGCTGACATCCTTGAGTGCCTCAAAACCGCCTGCATAGACCTTGGATAGATTCCTGACGGAGATCGCCGGTTGCATGATTCGGTTCTCGAAGAGCCGGTTACTGTATCAGTTACCGAGCCACAGCTCACGGCGTGCCAGATCCGAGGGCTCGGCGCCATCGTCGAGTTCGAGATAGCAGGTCGTAGCCGGCGCCGGCCCAAGCGTCAGCGAGAACTCCCGTAGTTCGTCACCACGGAATGCGGTGATGGAAACGGTATCGCCTTCGTCGAAGCGTGCCAGATGATCGGCCAGCTTGCTCGCCGTCACTTTGATCCCGTCGAGTGACAGCATGTGATCGCCGGGGCTCAGCCCTGCCGCTTGAGCGGCACCACCGTCGACGAGCTGCATCAGCTCGATGCCAGTCTCGCGATCCTTGATACGTGCGCCGAGACTCAGCAAACTCCGCGCGGGTGTATGGGACCGCGTGCCCCCGAGATCCTGTCGACCGGCGGCCGCGCGAAAACCGATCTTTACACCGAAGCCGGCGAACAATTCGGCGAGTGGCAGATCCTCGGTGCCGCGTATGGCAGCGTCGAAGAATTCCGCGAGATCCTGGCCGCTAAGTTCCTCGACCAGTTTTTCGAAATCGTCCTCGCCCACACCGACACCGGCCTCGCCATACCGCCTCCACAACTCGAGCATGACCTCGTCCAGAGTTATCGGCGAGTCCGCTAGGTGGCGTAGCGTCAGGTCCAGGGCCAATGCGGCTAGCGCGCCCTTGCTGTAATAGCTGATCGTAGCGTTGATCGAGTTGGCGTCGGGTTTATAGTGCTTGTCCCAGGCATCGAAACTCGCCTCGGCTAGGCTTTGCTTGGACCGGCCCGGCGCACGATAGACGCGGGTCAGCATCTGTCCGAGGCGCTGCAGATAATCCTTGACGCCGATTAAGTCGCTGCGCAGCAGCAACAGGTCCTGGTAGTAGGAGGTAATGCCTTCGAAGACCCACAACAGTCGGGTCTGATTGCGGCGGTCGAGCCGGTAGGGCGAAAATGCCGCAGGCTTGATTCGCTTCACGTTCCAGCTATGGAAATACTCATGGCTGCAGAGGCTCAGGAATCGCTGGTAGCCGGCCGGCATCCCCGTCTCGCCAGGCTTTGGTAAATCGTCTCGGCTGAAAATCAGGCTCGACGAGGCGCGATGTTCCAGGCCACCATAACCCTTGCCGACGGCAAGACCGAGGAACGCATAGCTCGGAAACGGTGGCGTTCCGCCAAAAAACCGGATGTGTGCGCCACAGAGCTGGCTGAGATCCACCACGATGCGCTCGAGATCCGTCTCGTGGCAACCGGCCAGGACAAATCGATGCGGTACGCCGCCAGCAGAAAAATCCATCGTTGCAAAGTCGCTGATTTCGAATGGGTGATCGATGAATTCATCGTAGTCCGCGGCCTGGTACCGACCGAAACCTCGGTCGTCGATCTCGACCGATTTCATCGAAGTTGCCACTCGCCAGGCGGAGCAGCGGTCGTCATCGGGCGCCTCGATCACGAGTTCTACGGGTTCCTGCTCGAGGCCGAGTGGACTCAAAAACAGGCAGGTACCGTTGAAGAAACTGCGCTCACCGTCAAGGTAGGCGCCGCGCACGGATTGATCCAGCGCGGAGACCTCCATCGTAACGGTGAGACCCGTTTCCGCGCCGCGGCAGCACCAGGTTCCCTTATCGACCTTTTCCATGGAAACCTCGCGGCCGGAAGAGACCGCGCGAATACTCACGACGTGGCGGGCGAATTCCCTCAAAAGATAACTGCCGGGAATCCACGAGGGCAACGAGAAGTACTGCTCCGCTACCGACCGATCGATGCGGCATTCCACTTCATAGTAATGCCGATTGAGGTCGGCATGACGCACGCGGTAACGAATCAGGACGGGTTCTCCTCGGCAGATCTGCGCCTGTCGTCAGGTCGTGGTCGCCTGCACGGCCGGGCGCGCGGCAACCTCCGCATACCAACGCGCGAGATTGTCGCGCCCCTCGGCGGGGTCTGCGCCCGCTGCTCGCGCAGAGAAGCCCTTGTAGACATAGGCCACGATGTCGGCGTAGGTGAATCGGTCGAGTGCGAGGTAGGGGCTTTCGGCGAGGCGCTCATCCAGTTTGTCGAAGAAGATGTCGAGACGCCTGCGGCCCCTATCGACGAGCGCCGCAATTTGCTCGTGACCATGCGGTCCCGGTAGTGCTCTTCCCTTGAACGCTTCCAGGCTGTTTCGTAAGACTTCTTGAAACGCGAGATAACCCTCGAGCGTCGCTACGTCGTGCCACATCAGCACGAGAGCTTGCTCTTTGGCGCCCTCACCCATGAGATTCGGCTCGGGATAAGTCAGCTCGAGGTAACGGCAGATCGCGTTGCTCTCATACAGAAACGTACCGTCGTCGAGTTCCAACGCCGGCACGGTCGCCGTTGGTATGCGCGCTAGGAATTCCTCCTTTTTGTGCTCTCCTTCGCGTAGATTTACGTCCACGGTTGGAATCTCGATGCCTTTCTCGGCGATGAAAATACGCACCTTGGTTGGGCTGGGCGCCAGCCGAAAATCGAAAAACTGCATGGATACGGGCCTCTCCGCCGAAGTCGAGTGTGGTTGTAATCCATGCCGCCCGAGGTGAAATCGCAGCGGCATGTCGGGCGATTATAGACACCGCGGCGCCCGGTTGCGCTACGGCTCGGAGCTGCCGACCAGAATCCGCTCGAATGCCGTGCGTAGCTGCAAAAGATGCTGTGGCATCGAGGGCCATTGACGCGCGGACCTCCGAGCACCGGCGCTGAGCAGCGAACGCCGCTCCTGGTTCTCATAGAGTTCGAAGATGCTGTGAGCCAGTGGCTCAGGATCATCCACCGTAAACAGCTCGCCATTGACTTCGGGTTGAATCACCTGGCGTATCACGGCGGTATCGGCTCCGAAGACCGGCACCCCCATCGAAAGACACAGCATGCAGGCTCTCCGTTGCAACTCGGAATGCCAGCCTGTGATGACAGCCACACTGGATGATGCGAGCAAGCCCGGTGCGTCTTCCATTCTCGTGCAGAGATGAAAGCGCTGTGTGAATGGCATTTTACGAATTAAGCGGCGTAATCGCTCATGCCCAGACTCAGGCGCGATGAGCAGAAAGTGAATCGGCAGATCCATCGGGACCCAGTGCGCGCTGGCAACGAGCCATCGAAGCCCCGCATCATCCTGCTGATCCGAGACGCTGGCCACCGCGAACGCTCCGGCCGGAATACCGAAGCTTTGCAGGTCGGCGTCCTTCTCGTACCACTCGGTGCTGTGCCCCGAAGGCAGGATCGATATCTTGTCACCGAGCCAGCGAGCGGTGACCGAATCGTGAGCGTTTTCCGGTGCCATATCACACGAGATCATCGCGACCCGCGCAGACCGATAGAGGATACGTGCCAATGTACTTGGGTGTGCGTAGCACTCCAGGTAGGAAAGCCGCACGACGAGTCTCGGCAGCATCGCAATGGTAGCAAGTACGATCGCACAGGGCATCGAGATTGAATCGAGGTACAGAATATCGAAAGGGCGGGCCGCAAACCTTGCTCGAACTGCCATAGCCGCCCGAATTCCGGCACCGCGAAACGGCGGCAACTCGTCTACAGCGACGCCTTGCGAAAGAACCAGTTCCGAATACCGGCAACGCGCCGGAGCGAGTATCGCGACTTCGATACCGATGTGCCGAAGTCCGATTAGCGTTTCCACTGCCGGACGAGAGTCGAGGGCACTGACTGCGAGTAACTGGATGGTACCGGAGGTTGCTCGGGTAAGAACGCCTATTATGTAGGAGGTCACGAGCGAGCGGAAGGGATCACGCTCGTTGTCGTCACGTATACTTGGAGGGCCTGAAACCTAGGACTCGAGCCGTTGCCGAATTCACTCGTGGACGCCAACTACTGGATCGTAATCTTGACGACCCTCGTCGTGGTTATGCTCTGCGTCGGCTTTCACTACGAAGTCCTGGCAAACTGTAACCGGCTCTTACCCCACATCGGTCACCGGCACCGGCGACGAATATTCGTATTAATTCTATTTATCCTCTTCGCACACGCCATAAAGATCTCGCTCTTTACGTTCGGCTATTACTACCTGATCGAGATCAGGGAGCTGGGCGAGTTGACGGGTTCGGTCTCGGCTGGCCTCACCGACTACGCTTACTTTTCCGCCGTCGTCTACACGACCGTCGGCTTCGGAGATCTTATCCCCATCGGACCGGTCCGAATGTTGACGAGTATGGAAGCACTGACCGGACTGGTCATGATTACCTGGTCGGCATCGTTCACTTTTCTCGAGATGCAACGCTATTGGCGACCGAACTAAATCGTGCCGCCGTGCTTCTAATCGGCGACAGCTGACTCAGGCAGAGTCGGAAGGAGTAGCTGCGTGAAAAAATGGAGCGGCGCGTTCGCGACGATTCGCCGAATGGCTTACTCCTCGTCGCGAGACTCGAGGGGCAAAGCGATGTGGCTCAGCGCCTTCTTAATCTGGACCAGATCGGTCTCGAGCGCAACGGTAAGTTCCTCCAACGCCTGCAGCAGTTCGGCGTATTGCGAAGCCTCGTCGTTTACGGGTGTAGCGCACCTCTGGATCCGTTCGCGAGCGGCTTCGTACGACATAAAAGTTGCTACTTTTTTCCCACAAAAGTTGAGGTCATGCTAGGCAAATGCTCGGAGAAGTCAATAACTGGCTGATATGGTTGGGAATATACTCCCAAATGCCTTGTTCTTCCGAAAGCCCGTATTTTCAGTTTGTCGAAGCGCGAAATGGATAGTCAATCACCCCATGTAAGGCTCGAGAGCGTCAGCAAGACCTACGATTCGCACACGGTCCTGACCGACACCGACCTCCTGGTCGGGCCGGGTGAGTTCGTGGTCATCGTCGGCCGCAGCGGGTCCGGTAAATCGACGCTGCTAAATCTGATCGGGGGCCTCGATTTTCCGTCGAGCGGAAAGATCTGGGTATTGGGTCAGTCACTAACCGAACTCACGGAGGAGCAACGCTCGGAGCTGCGCTGCCGGAACCTAGGCTTCGTCTTTCAGTTCTTCAATCTGATCCCCACGCTGACCGTCACGGAGAATATTCGTCTGCCGATGGCGCTCAATGGCATCTCGAAGGAGGCAGCCGAGGCCCACACGCGCAGCTTGTTGGATGAGTTCGACATGTCCGATTGCGGTGGGCGCTTTCCCGAGGATCTCTCCGGCGGTGAGCAACAAAGAATCGCTATCGCTCGTGCGATGGCGCATAAACCCGCGATCGTGCTTGCCGACGAACCGACCGGTAATCTGGACCTCGACACCGCAAGAGACGTCCTCGAGCTTCTCGATGTGACCTGCCGCGCCCAAGGAACAACCCTGATCATGGCTACTCACAGCAGCGAAGTCATCGGCCTCGCCGACCGGGTGTTGACCATTCGAGACTCGCAACTAGAGGAAGCCGAGCGTTGATCGGATTGTTGTCCATCGCCGGCGGCCGCTTCTACCTCAAGCACCCGTGGCAGCTGTGCCTGGCAGTTACAGGCATCGCGTTGGGCGTCGCCGTCTATGTTGGTGTCGATCTCGCCAACGACAGCGCGCGCAGAGCCTTCGAGCTCTCCGAAAATCTCGTACTCGGGCGCGTCACGCATCAACTCGTGGGACTCGATGGCTCCCTGCCGAACTCCGTGTACCGTGATTTGCGTGTCGAACACGGTCCAGTACTCGCGGCGCCGGTGGTTGAAGGGGAGGTTCGTCTCACCGCGGCGCCGAATCGCCGCCTTACCGTTCTCGGCGTGGATCCGTTGGAGGAGACGGGGTTGCGAGGCTTCTCGAGTTTCATCCCGGGGAGCGGCTCGGATCTAGAACGCCTGATAGTCGAGCCGGGCAGCGTCCTGGTACCCGAAGCACTGACCTCGGAGTTCGGCCTCGCGAACGGCGGCAATCTCGGGCTGACGATTGGCGGCAGGATCGTGACCGTTCAAGTCGTCGGCACAGTTCGTGAGGCGGCGCTGGACCCCGGAGGGTCGAACCTTCCGCTCGTTACGGACATCGCCAGTGCCCAGGAGTTATTCGCGACCGACGAAATCAACCGGATCGATCTCGTTCTTACCGGTGAGGAATCCGAGCGGCTCGGGGCGCTCGCGATTCCCGGCGCGCGCTTACTGCCGGCGGAGAGCAGTAATGCGGCGTTCACGGAACTCTCGCGGGCATTTCGGATCAACCTGACGGCGCTGAGCCTGCTCGCCCTTCTCGTAGGCGTGTTCTTAATATACGCGACGATGTCGTTCGCAATTGTGCAACGGCGTGAAATTTTCGGTGTCTTGCGTGCCGTCGGCGTAAGCCGGCGACAAATGCTCATGAGCATCCTGCTGGAGGCCAGCGCAATTGGCTGCGCGGCAACGCTGCTCGGTCTCGCGATCGGTCATGTGCTCGCAAACGGACTCGTCGACATCATGCTCGCGACTATCGGCGATCTCTACTTCACTTCGACCGTGACGGCCGCGGATCCATCACCGCTGATCTACTGGAAGGGTCTCGTAATCGGTGTGCTCACTACCGTGCTCGCCGCGCTGGCGCCAGCGATGGAGGCCGCCAATACCGCTCCCGATGCTGCCATGAGTCGTGCTGCACTCGAGCGAACGGCCCGCCGCTACTCGCGGTCGGGAGCCAGGCTCGCGTTGCCGGCTGCGGCCCTCGGGGCGCTCTTGTTTATTGCCGCACCACGCAGTCTATTGATCGGGTTCGTGGGTCTTTTCCTCGTCATCGTCGCTGGAGCCCTCCTGATTCCGGCGGGCACGACTCGATTGCTGCGGTTCGCGGAGCCCGCGGCCGAACGTGGCTTCGGCATACCGGGCTCGCTGGCCGTCCGTGGTGTATCCGCGTCTCTGAGTCGAACAGGCGTCGCCACGGCGGCACTCGCCGTCGCCGTGGCGGCCGTTATCGGTGTCGGCGTCATGATCGGTAGTTTCCGTGTGAGTCTGGCCGAGTGGCTGGACGCTACGCTCGTGGCCGACCTCTATTTGAGCGTATCTGACGCAGCCACGACGCAGAACGTCTTCGATGAGCCGCATCTTGCCGCCATAGAGACGCTACCCGAAGTTTCCGGAATCAGCCTGTCTCGATTCACGACACTACCGACCGTCGATGGCGACCTGAATGTGCGCGCCGTCCGGCCCGGGCCCCTCGGCTGGGGCCTTACGATGGTTGGTGGTTCTCCAACGGACTCGTTGTCGCGACTCGAAGCAGCAGCAGGCGTCATGTTATCGGAACCTTACGCCTATCGCCGTCGACTCAGCGTCGGCGATGACCTGATTCTGCCGACGGCCACGGGCGACAGAGCATTTCCCATTCTCGGGATATTTCGCGATTACATCACCGACGGCGGTGCGGTCTTGTTGTCACTGGATCTTTATCGCCGCTACTGGAACGATCAAACCGTCAGCGGCGTCGGAGTCTATTTCCACGATGCGGTCGACCGGGAGGGGGTTCGCACAACCATTCAAGCTCTCGTAGCTGAGGCGCCGGGAGCTCGCGTCCGCTCGAACGATATCATTCGGGAGCGATCTCTCGAGGTTTTCGATCAAACATTCAGGATAACCGAAGTCTTGAGGATACTCGCAGGCGTAGTCGCTTTTCTCGGCCTCGTGAGCGCGCTGCTGTCCATCGAGTTGGAACGCGCGCGTGAGGTAGCGATTCTCCGAACGCTCGGACTGACACCGCGTCAAATAGCAACGTTGGCGTTAACGCAGACTGGCCTGCTCGGGCTCGCCGCAGGGCTGCTCGCGATTCCTCTCGGGGTGATTATGGCGGCGCTGTTGGTGTTCATCATCAATCAGCGGTCCTTCGGCTGGAGCATGGGCCTGACGATCGAACCGGCCCCGTTATTGACAGGCCTCCTTCTAGCATTTATCGCGGCGCTGCTCGCCGGCATCTACCCGGCTGCCCGTGCGGGCAGCAGCACCGTCGCGGCTCAGCTGCGCGAAGAGTAGTCGTGTTTCGGCTGAGTCTTTCGGTACTTCCGCTCGTATTGCTGGCCGCGTGCGGCAGCGAACGGGCGAACATCTCCGCTACCGGCCCGGCGGCGGCAACTCGATTTCTAACCGGCGAGGACGATCCAGGTTACACGCATGTGTTTTCGAGCCGGCCATTCGAGTTCCCGGAGGATCATGGCAGTCACCCAGAATACCGTTCGGAGTGGTGGTATTTCACCGGCAATCTCAGCGCGGACAATGACCGCCAGTTCGGTTTCGAGCTGACTTTCTTCCGCTTTGCTTTGTCTCCGCAGCAACCTGAACGGATCTCTGCGTGGGGCACGAACCAGGCGTGGATGGCCCACTTGAGCCTGACTGACGAACAGGCTGATCGCTTTGTCGCCGCGGAGCGACTCTCCCGCGAGGCACTTGGCCTCGCCGGTAATGAACTCGATCCGTTCGCGCTGCGGCTCGAAGATTGGTCGGTCGCGAGCGACGGACCGGAGTTTTTTCCGCTCGAGCTGACGGCTGGTGCCGACGACGGCGAAATCAGTCTGACGCTCACGGCTCTGAAGGATCCGGTCAGCCACGGCGAGGACGGCTTCGATCGCAAGGGGCCCGAGCCAGGCAATGCGTCGCACTACTACTCGATCACTCGGCTTCAGGCGACAGGAAGAATTCGTGTCGGCCAACGCGAATCCCACGTCACTGGCCTCGCATGGATGGACCGGGAGTGGGGCACGAGCGCGTTGGGCTCAGACCTCGCGGGATGGGACTGGTTCTCGTTGCAGCTATCGGATGGGCGCGACCTGATGTACTACCGACTGCGCACCGACCAGGGCAGGACGAGCCCGTTCAGCGGAGGCTCGATCGTCGCAGCCGACGGCCGTCGCACCGCGCTCGGTCCGGGCGATGTATCTTTGACGATACTAGATTACTGGCAGAGCGCGGCGAGCGGCGCGCGCTATCCAGTGAGCTGGGCGCTGACCGTGCCGGAGGAGCACCTGAATATCGAACTCCGCCCGCTGATCCCGCGGCAAGAGCTGGATCTTACGGTGCGTTACTGGGAGGGCGCAGTCGTTGCCACCGGTATCGGCGAAAGCCTGGGTTTAGGCGGACGAGGCTACTTGGAGTTAACCGGATATTGAACTCGTACCGTGATCCCGCTTTTTGCATCCTACTCTTCCGGATCATGGCGGCTTGGGTTCAACATAAGCTCTGAAGCCTGACATAATCAGCTCAACACCAAGGCGCTGTATGGTATCTTGGTGCCGGTGAGTCACCGGAGTGTGGCCATTCTAATAACGACAAGAATGAACACAGGGACGATGAGTAAGAGAATAAACCCCAGACCCTGGCACGTCGGCGAAGACGACGTCGGTCGCCCAATGCTTCAGTGGGAAACGAACGCGACAAACGTGGCGGAAGAGTTCGCGGACGAGCAGGATGATCCGCTCGCCCAGACATACAATTTCTTGCAACGTCTAGAGCTGCCAGACCTCGCACTAGAGAACGAGGATGACGGCAACCACGACCCCTACGACAGCGACGGCTGATTCGTTTACCGAGGATGCAGCCAGTCCGGTAGAAAACTGTAAGGGTCGTCCTGGGTGTTCTTGTCGTAGGGAACACCACTCTTGTCGAGAAGCGTTTGCAAACTCCCTTCCTTATACGCGTCGAATACCTCGGTTACAGACCACCAGCCCCACAGAGCCTCCAGTCACCCGCAACTAGACTTGCCATGCCTATTGTCATGACGACACAATGAGTTCGGACTCTCTCAGTTTGGTTGGTACCGCTATAGGGGGCAGGTCAAGGTACTCCGGCCGAGACCAGTATGTCCAAAAAAAAAGGCCGAAAGAAAGGGACACGGCCCCTTTTTTCCGGCCCTTTTCTCGTCGCTCCAACAAGAAAACCCCAGCTCGAAGAGCTGGGGTTTGGAATTAAATCCTGGCAGTGACCTACTCTCACATGGGGAAACCCCACACTAGCATCGGCGCTGAGCGTATTCACTTCCGAGTTCGAGATGGGATCGGGTGGTTCCCGCTCGCTATGGCCGCCAGGAAACTGGTTTGCATCCACGTCGAAACATGAATACAAAAACTGGAATGATCCTTAAGTCACACAAACTTCTTGGGTGTTATATGGCCAAGCCTCACGGGCAATTAGTACTGGTTAGCTTCATTCATTACTGAACTGCCACACCCAGCCTATCAACGTTGTAGTCTTCAACGGCCCTTCAGGG
>PVBE010872770.1_pt1 | contig 17267 bp, 15 predicted proteins | sample 1631181 | NCBI WGS metagenome assembly PVBE01 (sample SAMN08397723, study PRJNA350692) | Marine metagenome, whole genome shotgun sequencing project. | isolation source: water | place: Pacific Ocean | collected 2012-04 | reverse complement strand
TATGAAGTTTATAGGAATAAAAGAATACGAACACTGGACAGGCTATAAGGGTGGAGAAGATTATCATAGAGAAAAATTAATATACGAATTGTTAAGAGTATTGAGAGAAAGAAAGTATACAAAGATAGTAACACATAATAAACAAGGTGAATACGGACATCCAAGACATAGGGCCTTACACGATATATTAAATCATTTAAGACCAGATATACTATGGCAGTTTGATAAAGGTAAAAAAAGATTATCTAATAATATATTAATTAAGAAAAGAGATTTATTAAAAGTGTATGATAGTCAAAAAGAAGTATTAGATTGGTTTAGTCCTTGGTATGAAAAAATAACTAAAGTAAACTAAAAAGGGGACCATAGTCCCCTTTTTTGTTATCCGAAGATAGTACTATTTACGAAATAAACCCACCAACACCAACAATGCGACTAATCCAGCAAATCCAGACTCGCCGAATGTGTTTATGATTGATGTCAGGTTACCAATAACTTTTACGCCAAAGACACCACTTCCAAAAAGAACTTCAGAAATAGCTCCTATAGCTACAAAGGATATTAATAGATGAGCTAAATCATCTATCCATCCTTTTACCATTGTTACGACTTCCTTCATTAGTTGTCTCCCGTTAAGTTAAACAAAAAAGGGGGTTTCACCCTTACAATAAATAACTATAATATATACTTATTTTTCAAAATTTATATATACAGAGTATTTTTTATTACATCAGATATTTATAATTGAGTTATAGTATCTAATATTGGAGTTAAGAATGGCAAACGAATATGAAATTTTTGAAGGCAAAACCTTATCATCACTCTTTAAAGATATTTATAAAAATTCAGAATATAATAGAAAACAATTAGATGTTCTTACTAAAGAGATAGTTGGGTTTATAAAGGATGGGGATACAGCAATTCAAATTGTTCCTATGATAAAAGAATATTTAGAAATTAATGTAAAGAATGATGAAATGCTTGTTAAGATGGCAGGTATAGTCCAGAAGATTATTGCTTCTGAACAAAAAATTGGATCTGAAAATGAATTCGGATTATCAGAAATGGAGAAGGAACAACTTTTAAAAGGAATAGATGAAGTTGTTGTTGATTTACAAAAACGCTCAGATGAAGTAACTTCAGAAGTTAAAGAGAAATTAACATAATGTATAGAAAATATAAAAAAGTTAGAAATGATAGTAACTTTATTTCTCAACGAGATACTAAACAAGCTAACATACGAGATGTTAAAATACAATCTCAAAAGGTAGTAGATTATAATCTTTATGATTTTTATGAGTTAGAGCCAGCAGAGGTAAATCAAGTTCTGTTAGATGAATCTCTTGATAAGTTTCCTAATGATGAAAATGGTGATACTAACTTTCAATATTATGGAGCTATTAAAGCTAGTTATTTAGAAAATAAAAATCCAATAGATAATCCTATTTTTGATAGAGAAGGATATATTTTTCCATTAGATCCAAATAATAGAGATTATCCATTAGTAGGTGAATCTGTAGTTCTTGTAAATCATAGAGATGTTACATATTATTCTAGTAGATTGAATTATTTTAATAATCCAAATTCTAATATAAAATATGGAGTTAGTAGAGATTCGGATTTTACTACTAGTGGATTACTAAAGTTTAAAGAATTTCAACCAACAAATAGAAATAGGCATGTTAGATCAAAAGAAGGTGAAATAGTTTATGAAGGAAGATTTGGTCAATCTATAAAATTTGGTCAAGAGAATAATAAACCTATTATTAAGATTAGAGCGGGACAAAGAGAAGATCAAACACTATCTAAATATGAACCTGTTTATGAAAATATTAATAAAGATAAGAGTTCTATATATTTATCTACAGAAGGTGAATATACAGTAACAAATAAAAATAAAAAATTTTTTGATTATAAAAAGAGTGGAAATCAAATAATATTAAATTCTGATAATTTATGCTTTAATGCAAGAAGTGGTGAAACAGTTATTAATGCTAATAGAAGTATATTACTTCAAGCAGATGAAGTTAAAATAAATGCGGTAAAGGGTGGAACTATAAAGATGGGAGATCCAAGAGCTCCAATGTTGCCAACGGTTAATGGTGAGAAATTAATGGAATTTCAAACTAATATAATTGGAATATTGTCGGGAATCCAATCAATATTTGTTTCAGTAGCATCAGGACTTTTGCCTAAGGTAGCGGTAGATGCTGCAAAGTTAGTTAAGAATATAACGGAAGCAGCGGATACAGTTGCAGGATTAAAGTTTTTAAATTTTGAAGTAATGCAAGCAGATCCAAATTTTAAATTTCCTGAAATTCCTAAAATAGATCCACCAAAGCTTCCACCTAGTTTAGCTGCAGCAAGAGATAAAGCAAGAAAGTTAAAAAAGGAATTGCAAGAAAAGCAGGAAAAGATGCAAGATTTTACAGATAAAAATCTTGATAAGTTAGCTTCAATAGAAGATAAAAAACCTTTTGAGGTAGTATATGCTGAAGCTAAAGCAAAAGGATTAAAACAATTTACCTGGAGAGGTAAAACATATCCAGTTGAATAAATTTAATAAAAGGAGAAAATAGTTATGACTAAAAAAGAGTTAGTAAAAATAATAAATGAAATTGTTAAGAAACAAGTTCAAAAAGAAATTAATAGAGTATTTATTAAAGAAGATAAAAAGTTATCACTTACTGATGCTGTTACATTTACACCTAAAAAAGAAAAAAAAGATATTAAATCTTATTCTAAAAATCCTGTTTTAAATAGAATTTTGAATGAAACAAAAGGTGGAATTCCCCAAGGAGGGCAATCAGCATATCCATCTATGGGTGGTGGAGTATATGATACCAATAATATGCAAGAATTAGTAGCACATAACTTGGGAATAAAACCTGGAGTTGATGATCAAGTGGCTAGAGAAATTGGAGCAGTTCAAACTATGAAGGAAGCTGGAGTCGATCCAAAACAAATGCCAGCAGTAGCTGATGCTATGACAAGAGATTATAGTAGTTTAATGAAAGCAATGGATAAAAAAAAGGAAAATAAATAATGCCAAGTTCGAGAGAAATGGATGAAGATCCTAATATGTATATTGGTTTGAGGTTGCCGGTAGCACCATCTGAAACTATTCCATTTTTCAGTTCAACAACCTCAACATTAGAACAAGCTAAATTTAATATAAAAAATTTATTATTGACTTTAAAAGGTGAGAGAGTATCACAACCAGAATTTGGATCTAATCTTAAAAAGATTTTATTTGAACAATACGATGATTCTTTAGAAGATAGAATTAAAGAAGAAATTGGAGAATCCGTATCTAAGTGGCTTCCATATATTAACATATCAAAAGTTGATATATCCCAAGATGTAGCAGTTCCAAATAAAATTTATGTATCTATAACATATGCATTAAATTATAATCCAGAAGAAACGCAAACAACTGATATAGGATTTACAGAAACAGGTGCTTCTGCAGGTGGTGGATATTAATAGGAGAAAGTAATGGCTTACTATACAGAAACTTACTATACAGCAAATAAACCAGATTTAAAAAAGGAAGTTCGTTATCTTAATAAAGATTTTGGAAATTTTAGAAGTGATTTAATAGAATTCGCAAAAACATATTTTCCTAATAATTATAATGATTTTAATGAAGCTTCGCCAGGTATGATGTTTATTGAAATGGCAGCATATGTTGGGGATGTTTTATCGTACTATATAGATAATCAATTTAAAGAATCTTTGTTAGCATTTGCTGAAGAACGAAAAACTTTATTTGCTTTAGCACAAACGTTTGGGTATAAACCAAGATTGAGTTCACCATCACAAGGAGAGTTGGATGTATTTCAATTAGTTCCTGCAGTTGGTGGGTCTGGTGATGTACAACCTGATATGAGATATGCTTTAAATATCAAAGGTGGAGTGGAAGTACAATCAACTACAACTGGTACAATTTATAGAACTTTAGATGATGTAAATTTTAAATTTAGTAGTTCCTATAGTCCTATGAGTATAGATATTTACGAAAAGAGTTCAACTACGAGTTTACCTACTAAATATCTTTTGAAGAAGAAAGTACAGGTAGAAAGTGGAGCAATAACAGAGGACCAGTTTAGTTTTAATGCAGCAACAAAATTTGATAGAATTAAACTATCTAATTCGGATGTTATTAATATTATTTCTGTTACAGATAGTGATAGTAATAAATGGTATGAGGTTGATAGCTTAGCACAAGAAACAGTTTTTCAAGACGTAGAAAATAATTCAGCTAGTGATTCAAGATTAAACCAATATAAAGATGATGCACCTTATCTTTTGAAGTTGGTAAGAACTCCGAGAAGATTTGTAAAATATATTAGAGAAGATGGATTTACAGAAATGAGATTTGGTGCAGGAGTATCAAATAATCCAGATGAGGAGATTATACCTAATCCAGATACAGTAGGTTCAGCTTTGCCAGGTGGTGTGAATAATTTACAGAATTCTTTTGATCCATCAAACTTTTTAAAAACAAGAGCTTATGGTTTAGCACCATCTAATACAACATTGACAGTTAGGTATTCTTATGGTGGTGGTATAAAAGATAATGCACCTCAAGATGATATCAATCAAATTAATTCAGTTAGTTATGCAATAGAAGATGCTACTTTAGATAGTACTCAAGTACAAGCTGCTAAAGATTCGGTAGGTATTAATAATCCTAATCCAACTAAAGGTGGGTTGGGAGCTGAAACTGTAGAAGAAGTAAGAGAGAACACAAAGGCATTTTTCCAAGCGCAAAATAGGGCTATAACGAAAGAAGATTATATAGCTAGGGTTTATGCCTTACCACCTAAATATGGAAATATTTCAAAAGCTTACATTGTCCAAGACGATCAATTAAATGAAACTCCACAAGCAGAAGGAGCAAATTATTTTATTAAAGAAGAAGATATAGGTAAAAAGATATCTGCATTATCAAGTAGAATTCCAAACCCATTAGCTTTAAATTTATATGTGTTAGGATTAGATCAAAATAATTACTTAACTAAATTGAACAGAGCTGTAAAAGAAAATATTAAAACTTACTTTAGGCAATTTAGATCATTAACAGATGCAATTAATATTAAAGATGCTTGGGTTATTAATATTGGAGTAAAATTTGCTATTCTAACGAAATCAAGTTATAACAAAAATGAGGTAGTGTTGAGATGTGTAGATAAGATAAAAACATTTTTTGATGTGGATAAATGGCAATTAAATCAACCAATTATATTGAGTGATATAGCATACCAGCTTTCTTTAGTAGAAGGAGTTGCTTCAGTTATTCCTCCCGCGGATGATAATCCAAATAAATTGCCAGTATTAATAACAAATAAATTTAAAAAGTCAGAAGGGTATTCTGGAAATCTTTATGATGTAGAAGATGCTACCGTAGATGGAATAGTTTACCCATCATTAGATCCTGCTGTATTTGAAGTTAAATATCCAAATGTGGATATTCAAGGTAGAGTAGTGGGAACTAACGTAGGTATGACAACGTATTAGGAGAGTTAAATGCATTTTTTCGAATTCGCACAAAAAGACGCTACATTATATGAGGGTGAAGCAACGCAAAGTGTAAATACTGGATTAGATGAGATATTAGAAATACAAAAGAAAATGAATGATTCTGGAACTCAGATAAATGTTTCTAGAATTTTAATTCAATTTGATATAGCAAATATATCTTCATCTATTGTAGCAGGAACAGTTCCATCTAATGCAGAGTTTTTCTTAAATATGTATGATGCTGCATCTGTAGAATTAAATACTAGCCAATCACTATATGCTTATCCAACAAGTCAAAGTTGGGATCAAGGAGTAGGAAAACTTTCTGATATGCCTCGTACTACTGAAGGTGTAAGTTGGAGATATAGAGATGGTGAAACAGCTGGAACACAATGGATAAGCGGTTCGAATAGTACAGGAGGTGCTTGGCATAGCGGTAGTGGAAACGAAGCATCACAATCGTTTGATCATGAAACAACTGATATGAGAATGAATGTTACAGATATTATGAAGAAGTGGTTAAGTGGGTCAATTCCTAATTTTGGTTTTATGGTTAAAAGGACTGGTAGTATTGGTAATACTTCTTCTTCTTTGGATGAGGCTAGTTCAGGATCTCTTGGTCATTTTGCATTCTTTTCAAGAGACACACATACAATTTTTCCACCAAAATTAGAAGTAGAATGGGATGATTCAAGTTGGAATACGGGATCTTTAAGCGCACTTTCTGCTGATAATATTGATAACTTAACACTTTATATGAAAAATTTAAGAGATGAGTATAAGGATAATAGTTTAGTAAAATTAAGGATTGTAGGAAGAGAAAGGTTTCCTGCTAAAAGTTATTCAACATCATCTCAAAATCTTTCAGTAAAATATCTGCCTAGTGGAAGTCAGTATTCAATTAGAGATGCTTTTACAGAAGATGAGTTAGTTGGATTTGGTACGGGTTCTTATTTAAGCTGTGATGGTAATGGAAATTATTTTAGATTGGATATGAATGCGTTTCAACCTGAAAGACATTATAGAGTTTTATATAGAGTTGTTAGTGGAAGTGGAGCAACAAGAACTGATCAGTTTGTAGATAAAGATTTTATTTTTAAAATAAGTAGGTAGTAAAATGCCATATACACAAGATGAATTACAAAATTATGCTTTTTATCAGCAACTTCGTAATCAAGATATTGAAAAGTATTATGATAAAATAAGAAATTTAGTCAATGAAGCTGCTGTTTCAAGATCTGCAGTAGAACCACATAGAAATTCTGCAGGTGCATTTCTTTCATTTGAAGAAGAAGTAAATGAAAGTAGAATAGGTTTGAGTAGAGAAACACCAAGTGAATATTTACCAATTGATCAAAATAGTCCCCAATATAGACAAGATATTAGTTTAGAAAAAATTATAGCTAGAGGTATAGCTAGTTTAAAAGAACCTGCAAAAAAATTAGGAACTGTTCCATTAGATCCACAAATAGAAGGAGGACCTTCAACAATTAGATTAAAAAATGGAATGGTAATTAGTGATAAAGATTTAACAGAAATTTATTATTTACAAAATAATAAAAAGAGAAGTTTTGTAAACAATGATATTTTTCGTTCATATGAAGATGTATTTTATCCAGGAGGAATGGGGTTAACTTTTATAATTAAGATTGAATTAACATCTTTGAATGCTATTAAAAATGGTAATAATTTACCGTTTTATTTTTCTAGTATAGGAATACCTGATCCTATAAATGAAACACCATCTACAGATACAGATGATTATGATCCTGATACTGATTATGATGATAGTGGTGATGAATGGCCATTTAACGATCCACAATGGGATCCCCCAGCAAACCCAGCTCCAGGAGATGTATATGAATTTGACAGTGTTAATTATTATTGGAATCCAACCCAAGGTAGTTGGGTAGCGGGGACTTAAAAATGCCATTAGAAAATAGAACAAGATTTGATCCAAAAGATTTAGAATTAATTAAGCACGGTCCAGAAAGAGTTATTGGTTCAGTAGCTGCTTATAATTCACCACCGTTTGGAGATAGTGATCGTGATTTTGTAGAACTAAATATTTATGATTTAAATGACAATTATATACAAACAGTTATTTTAAGTTCTGAAGATTGGGTTATTCAAAATGAAGATATAAAAGTAAGACCAGGAGAAGATTTGAGAAAACTTGGTTTCCAGAGTGGAGAATATAAAGTAGAATATAATTTTTTTAGAGAAATGGGTGGTTCTGAGAATAGTGTTTTAATAGATGAGGATTCTAGAATTTATAATGGAGATTTTGAATTTAACTCACAAGGTAAGTTAATTGCAGCAGATGGATCAAATAAAAAATTAGAATTAATAGATAATAAATATTTTATACACGACATATCACCTGATAGAACTGAAGTTAGGTTAGCGCCACATAAAATCCAAAACTCTAAATATAAAAGTGAATTTGAACAATTACAATCTGATTACTCTTTTATTACTTCAGATTCAGTTAGAGTAGCTGAAGGGTTTGATTCTTTAAGGTTTATACATACCGCAGTTAGTGGTTCAGAAACAGGGTCATTTACTAATCCAGAAGATTCAGTTAATATTAGTTTAGCATTGGCTCCAGGCGATGTTGGTTTTACTCCTGAGATGGCGGGATCTGATCTTTTAATTGAAGATGTTTTTTATTTTGGAGATGAAGCAGACACTTTTATTGAATTTGGAGCAGATACTGCAGGAACAAATTGGGGGACCCCACCGTATACTGATCGAACTAGAGATCCTGACAGACATATATTTCCAAAATTCAATGAACACCACAGTAGAACTTTAAAATATGATCAATCAGATTATATAGATGATGATGGTAATAGAGTTCCCCTTGACTATGATGCTTTTTATGCTCAAATATATTATAATGCTCCTAATCACGAAGCAGATGATGATGATATGGCTGAAGCTGCATTTAATAAGCGTAGTAATCTAGCATCAGGATTGTTACATAAACCTTTTATACAAAAGAATGTTATTGAAGGAAGGATTATTTCACAACCAATAGCTCCTGGATTAAGAGGGGCGCGGGATAATGGAATTATGTTTACTCCAGTAATCAGAAGTACATTAAATGTTAAGAAGATGCTTTGGACATTTACAAATAATGGAAGACCAGATACACAAGAATTTAGGGGAAACTCTTTTACAGTTGAAAGTGGTGGTCCAAATGAATATATTATACCTTATGCAGATATTATTATGGCCGAAGCCGGCTTCGGAAATGGACAACATGAAGGAATCACATCAGCTGAAGTTAACGATCCTTACAATTTTCATACTTATAAAGGTTATGATAATCCATGGTTAGTAGAACATATGACATCACCAACTGCATTTGATGAACTTGGAGCTTCACAGCATATTGGGTTTACAAGTCCTGGAATTTACGATGTAAAGCTAACAGTAACATTTGAATATGGATTGAAAGAGAGAACCTTACAAGTTGAGAAAAAAAGATATTTGCAAGTTCAACCAGATTATAATCCAGATGATGTATCACTCGGAAACCAAGAAGGTTTTGTATCCGCCTTGTAGGTTAGGAGAAAATTATGCCAATTAGATATCCATTACAAGATCATAGTGATTCCGATCCAATATCTATACCTAGTATTCTAAGTCTTTCCTCAGAAACATCAAAGGTAGTAAATGGAATTGTACATATTGCAGATAGTGATCCATTTGAACTTCGATTAGATGTAACTTCCTTATCTTTTACACCAGACAAATATACATGGATTAAAAATGGAGCAGGTTGGACTACACAAACTATTAATACACTTGAATCAAATCTTGGTGTAGGAGAATATGAGATAGAGGTACGTGCATATACTGATGCATATATAGCAGGTACTGATGGGGCAGGAGACCAATTAACTGTAACTATAATGCATATTAATGTGGTTGCATCTGAAAGTTTATTATTAGCTAAAAATCCAATTTATGCACCTTTTAGAGCAAGAATTAAAGAAGTAATTTCACCAACTGAAATAAAAATTGATAGAAATATTAATAAATACTCAGAAGGATTGGTTGGGTTACAATCAATAAATGCTGATGTGAGACTTCCAAAATGGAAAATAAGAAGTCAATTTCAAAATATGAAAGACTTCACTACATTATTAAGACTTGGTAATGATAATACTGCATTGATTGTTAATTACGAAGTAGATACACAAACCTTTTAACAAAGACCTAATTCTATTATTTATAAATTATATAAACCTATACAAGATAGTGTTAATATTAAAGATAGTGCTTATGTTGTTAGAGAAATGATTCCTCCGCATGTGGAGCATGTTAAGTTAGTTGAATTTGAAGAAAGTGATTTGGGAGATTATGTATTAAGGCAAAAAGATATTGATTCTTTAGAATCTCCAGTTGTTAAAAGAAAAACAGAGTTTAAAAACTATAATCAGTTAGTAGGATCTGGATCAGAGTTTGTAGTTAATAAATTAGTTAATGAACATTTAAGTGGAAGTATTTCTGTTAAATTAAATATAGATTATAATAGATATCAAAATTATTCTCATTTTGGATCAGCAAGAATGAGAGTAGAAAATTTTAGAACTAAATTAGAAAATATTGAACATTATAATGCACAAAGCCAATCATTAGATTCATACAGTGGTTCGTTAAATGATATTAGAAAATATGAAAATCTTAAAAATGAAGTTATAAATAACTTTGATGGTTATGAAAGACATCTTTATTTTGATAGTTCATCAGCTTATTCTAGCTCATTGGGTCAGTTTTTTGATACAGCATGGCCTAAAACGGGGGGGTCTGGAAATATTAGAAGCCCTTATACATTGGCAAATACTACTGCTTCAATAGCTACCACTTGGTACAGTCAAAGTTATTCTTCAGCTTCTTTTTATGATTTAAATAATCAAAATAGAATGGCAAATTTATTGCCAGATCATATAACTGGAGATCCTCAAAATGAAACGTTTTTAAAGTTTATGGATATGGTAGGACATTATTTTGATGATATATGGGTTTATATAAAAGCGTTAGGAGATTTAACTGATAGAAGGCAAAAGATTACAGAAGGTTTGGCAAAAGATTTAGCTTTTGATTTAGCTAAATCTATGGGTTGGGAATTAAAAACTGGAAAAGATTTACTTGAACTTTCACAATATACATTAGGTTTAAACCCAAGTGGTTCAAATTATCCTACTTATTCTGATACTCCAGAATCAGATATAGAAAAAGAAATATGGAAACGGATTATGTTAAATATACCATATTTTTTGAAAACAAAAGGAACGGGGAAAGCATTAAAGGCATTGATTGCTTGTTATGGTATACCATCTACAATTCTAAGAATTAATGAATATGGTGGATTAAACTTTTCAGGTAGTGAAGCAATATTTGAAATAACTAGAAAATTTACAAGAGCAGTGGATTTTAAAGGTGAACAATTTGTTTCTTCTTCATGGCCAGATCAGGATTCAAAAAAACCACATACTGTTGAACTTAGATTTAAAGCTGCTAGTGGATCTACTCAAACATTGGTTCAAAAGAATGATGGTGTTACAGATAAAAGTTCAAAGTGGGCTATTATATTAAAGGATAACGATTCTCCAGATAATAAAGGATATATTTCATTTAAGTTATCTGGATCTGATGGATATAAAGAAATTAGTTCATCATTATTTCCAGTATTCGATGGTGATTTTTGGTCTGTAATGTTAAGGAAGAAAAAAGTTTCTGCAAATAATTTATCACCAATAACAAATTCTTTATCAGGTACTCATTGGGTAAATGGAGCAAGGGGTGGAACTCTTACCGCTCACAGTGGTTCAGAAAAGAGAACAGAGTTTAGTTTAAGACATACTGCAACTGGAGATGATTCCTCAACATTAGGACATCATTTAGGTGGTGGAGCTTCTTTAGTATCTGCTTCAAAAGGAAATGAAATAGAACTTTCAGTATTTGCTGCTGCTAGTAGTAGTAATAATATGGAAAAAGGTGATGCTAAAGTTCAAATTCAATTATTTGAATTAGATTCTGAAGAAAAAATATTAGAATTTGCTGAATCTCAAGAAGAATTTGTTGATACTAATTGGAAAAGTATAAGAGTAAGAAAAACAATAACTAATCCATCAACGAAAACAGTATCTATGAGATTAAAAAATGTGAGAAGTGGAGATACTGTTTTTTATGATAATTTATCCTTAGTAACAGGAAGTACTGCTTATTCTGCAGATGAAAGAGATGATGCGGTAGCTTCTCAATATATGTATGAGTTGTTTACTAAAAAGTATGATTCTGGTAGAAGTGATATTCAATATGATTCAAGAGAGAGTTTATATATAGATGGTGCGGTTGCCGCATCTCATTCTTATAATGGAGCTTGGTCAGCTAGTGGTGATTTATATCTTGGAGGATCGGGTAGTACATTCGGAAAACAATTTACAGGTTCAATGATGGAATTTAGATTATGGACTACACCACTTAAAGAAACTAGATTTGAAAATCATGTAGCAGCTCCAAAAGCAATAGATGGTAATCATCCATCGGCTTCTTTTACTGACTTACCACTAAGATTTTCTTTTGATGATAATAAAAATTTAAGTACAGATAAATCAATACCAAATGTAGCACCAGATCAAGTATCTTTTGGAAAAACTGGTAGTTTATATCAATCTGGAAGTGCTGATGGTTTTGCTAATGAAACTAATTATTCATCTGTAGTAGATGAAATGAAAATGTTTGTTCCTAATGCAGGACCAAATCGTAGAAATGCTAAAAAGATAAGAATAGAAGCAACGACTTTGGTAACAGGAAGTTCATTAGAGAATTTTGATTCGGGAAGTGGAGATGAAGTAGATTTTGCTTTGAGTAGAAGAATAAGAAGAGAAGTAAGTGAATTTGATAGGAGAGATGTAGAATCTAATAGGTTATCTTTATTTTTCTCTCCAGTTGATGTAATCAATGAAGATATAATTTTATCAGTAGGTGATTTAGATTTTAATGAGTATTTAGGTGATCCTCGAGATCAATTTACATATCAGTATAGAGGATTACAAAAGGTTGCTAATCAATACTGGCAAAAGTATAGAGGCAAAAATAATTTTTGGGATTACATTCAAACGATAAAGTATTATGATCAATCTATGTGGGAACAATTTAAAAAGTTAATTCCCGCTAAAGCAAAAACAACTCTTGGTGTATTGGTGGAAGCTAATATTTTTGAAAGACCAAAAGTTATCTTAGGTCAATTACCAAGTCATGAAAGAGTAGATTATACAACTGAAATAAATGTAGGTTTAATGGAAGAAACTGGTTCAGATTTAAGAGCAGTTATGAGTATAACAGGTAGTAAACCAATGTATGAGGGAACTATATCAGAGAGTTTCTTTAGAGATCCTTCATTGTACTTATTAGGTTCTTCAGCTTCTCTTGAAACTTCAGTTTATGATCAAAGAGAGGGAAGATTTTATGCAACGGCATCTGTTAAAAGTTATTTTGGGTCTGGTAGTCAACATGAACAACCAACAAAATATTGGTCTGAGGCAGTATTCCCATTTATAAGTGCTTCAAGGTTTTCAGAAAAATATGAAGTGAAGGACTATTTTTACTCACAATCATTAGCTAGCGGGCAAGCTCAGCATGATGCTTTTTTAACAGGAAGTTTTGCAGAACATCCTGGAGATCATATGCCGCAAGGAACGGGTGGAGGAGCATATTCTTCATCATATTCAGAAGCACCTTATCATCCAATAAAAACTTTAACTATTTCACAAAGAAGATTATTTTTTGAAGGGTGTGTTAATAAGGCATCAACTACATATGGAACAATTGGTGGAGTATATAATATTCAGAGTACGGAACCAGTAGAAGTTTTTGGAAGTTCGCCAACGGCAATAGTTAAAGCGCCTGGTGGGGGAGCTGGATCAAAACTTCAAGTTAAGAAAAAAGGTGGGTTTGATGCAGAGGTATAAGAATTAAACAATATAAAAAATTTATGAATTCACTATTTATATATGAAATGTTTTATTTTGTAGAAATTTCATATTTTTATGAATCATATATTTATTAATAACAAAGGAGTTAAATATGGGTTTTCTCGACAGTACATCAGTAACAGTTGATGCAATTCTTACTAAAAGAGGTAGAGAACTATTAGCAAAAGGTGAGGGTGAATTTAAAATAACAAGATTTAGTTTGTCAGATGATGAAGTAGATTATGGATTATATGATACAACTCATCCAAATGGATCTAATTTTTATGGTGCAGTAATAGAGAATATTTCTCTTTTAGAAGCATTCCCTTCAGGTAAGGTACAATATTTTTTAATAAATGGTGAAGGTAATGTAACAGGTGTTATTAATATGGATACCAGTGCAAGAACATATAATGGTAGTCAAATTGATGTTTTTACACCATCAACCCAAAATGTTACAGACGATGCTTACATATATACACTAGGTAATTCTACAGTAGGAACTTTAATAGGATTAGGAGCAGGTGGTACTGGAGAAGGTGATGGTTCTGAAGGTGGTGAAGTAGTTGTTCGAGGTTCTTCGTGTAGATTTACAGCAGCTAGTAATCTTGAGAAGGATTATACTTCAATAATTACTATTATGGGAGTTACTTCACGAGCAACCGCAACGATTAATATAACTGTAAAGAAAACGGTTATTGCGGCTTAATATACTAAAAGGAGTTTGATATATGTTTCAGATATTTGAAGAAGAAAACGATGTAATCAGAGGGCAGATTTCTACTATATCATCGGGTATGTGGTCTGAAGGCAAAGGGAATTTGAGTGATACTACAGGAGGTGGTATGCATTCATCCTCAGCACAGAGTTCAAGTACTGGAGATTATTTTGTAGAAGTATATAATAAAGCTGTTTCTGATACTTCAGCAGAAAGACAATTTTCTGTAACTTATGGACATAAACAAGGTAGTGGTTCTGTTGGAACAGTTGGAGCTACAGGAGAAAGAGTTTCTGCCGCAGTATATGGTCAGTTTAATAATTTAATTAACCCACAAGAAACCACACATTTTTCATTTAAAGGGCAAACTAAAAACAGTGATGATATTTATGCTATTACCATTAATAGATCTCGTATGAGAGAAAAGGTGGATCCTGGCAATTGGGAACTGCGTATTAGTGGTGGTACTGAACAAACAAGGACTCTTAAACTAATTGATGATAGTAGTACTAATACTAGTCCTTCTGCTAAAGAAGTTGGTACAGAATATAATATAGTTAGTGGTAGTATTTCTTCAGGAGTAGCAAGTATAAAAACAGCAGCCGATTCAGAAACTACATATGGTTCTTATGGATATTTCTATCCTGATATTGGTGTTCTTATTTTAAATCCTAGGGCATTAAGTGGTAGTTATGCACATAATGCCACTACGACTGCATCTAATACTGCAAATAATAATCATATCACTTTATTTAATTCTATAACAGGTAGTGGACACTTTGCTGCCCGAAGAGAAGAAAGAGTTTCTTCTAACCATTACTTTGTGAGAGTTAAAAATAAAGATTTTAATTACAGTCAAAATCCAACTTGGTCAAGTGGTTCGGATGGGCAGATTTTAGTAGATGCATTTAAGGGAAATCCGAAAACTTATATAACCACGATTGCTTTATATGGTAATCTTTCGGATGAAATTCTAGCAATAGCAAAACTAAGTAAACCTATTTTAAAGGATAAAACTAGAGAAGCATTGATCAAAGTAAAACTTGACTTCTAGTAATCAGAGGATTGAACGATGTTCAAAAATTTGAACCCCGAAGATGTATCAATTAGACCTTTTCAGGTATATAAAAGATTCACCTTTTCCAATTCAGATAGTGGTAGTGGTGTTTATGCTATTAATGCGTTAAGCAGTAGTACCTTTAATTTCACTTCTTCTGGCGCACCATCTCAGAGTTTTGGTGCATTTAATTCCTTATCATCTTCCTTAGAAAAAGAACCTTACTGGGCAACTTTTTATAAACTTCCTGTTTATGGAACAATCAAACAACTTTATTACAAAGATTTAGAAGTACATGGAGATTTAATCAATACTGAACATTGGTTGAAACCATCATCAAGTCTTTCACCAGTATTATCTTCTTCAGCAGGAGATGTTATAACTACAACCTATACATCAAGACAGTTAGGAGAAAAAGTTAATGTTATTACAATACCAAGAAAGTTTTTTGGTGAAGTAATTAGACCTGGATCTGTTGTATTGAAGGATGATAGTTTAGATTCTACTTTAGAGTTAAGGGATGATGCGCAAGGAAATTTATATGATTTTGCTTATTCGCAAAGTTACTCTTTAGCTTCACAATCATTTGGGAGTGATGGTCAGATAAGTGGAAGTGTTATTGGAAATATAGTCTATGAACATGGTATTATAATGATAACTGATACTGGTTCAGCATATGGAAAAGTAGGAGAAACTTCAGGCAGTGATGGTTGGGAAGTTAAATTCCAATCTACTCATACAATCTATGAAAGAGAGTATGTATGCAGTGTTCAACCAAATGAATTACAAAGAACTACAAATATAAGTTTATTTCCAGGATATAGTGGAAGTTGGAAAATGGGAAGTGGATCTATTTCACCATTTATAAGTGCTTCTGATTCTATTTTTAATGTTATGAGTATTCCTCCTGGAAGTAGTTCTTATAAAGAATTTTATAATGCAACTGCAAGTTTTCTACCAGTAGTAACAGCTTCTGAATTCGCACCATATATTACTACAATAGCTTTATATAATGATCAATATCAAAGATTAGCGGTAGGGAAATTATCTAGACCAATTAAAAACGATCCAGATTTAGCTATGACTTTTGTTGTGAGGTTTGATACATAATAATGCCAAATAGAAAAGCAAAAGATAGAAAACGTAAAAGGATGCTTCTTAATAAGAAGTTAACTGCTGAAGGTAGAACTGCTAAACAACATAAGAAGTGGTTGACTAAACAAAAAGAAAAGGGTACACAATTGCCTGTATATGGTAGATGATGATTAAGTTAAAAGATATTTTATTTGAACGAGATGAAAATGATACCAATAATACTGGTGGAGTTTTATACTGCTATGGTGATAATAAAATTTTACTATGTTTAGGTTCACGTTCAGGTAAATGGAATGTTCCCAAAGGTCATATTATGATTGGAGAAGATCCATTAGAAGGGTCAATGAGAGAATTTACAGAGGAAACTCAAATTATATTAAACGGAGTTCCTGAGTTAGTTAAAACATATAAAAAAGAAAATGGTGGAAGGTTCTATTTATATATGTTAAGAGGTGAAAAAAGATTTGTACCACATTTAGACCATGAGCATATAGATTGGGGATACTTTGATAAAAGTAATTTACCAGAACCATTAGATGAGTGGGTTAGGGAAGCTATAGAGAAAAATAATGATTAAGTTAAAAGAATTATTAACAGAATTAACTGATGCCGATATAAAAATTGGTGATGCTTATCATGTAAAATCACATCAAGGAAAAATGATAGAATTTGTTTATAAAAAGAAATCTAATGGATGGGTAACAATTGAATATCAGTTTAAACCACAATATGGTTCAGGTGGATTTATGAGTGTAGCACATACTCGAGCAGATGGAGTAGATAATTGGGGGAAGAATAAAAAGATTAAAATTACTTCTCAAATGAAAAAACAAATGATAAAAACTTTACAAGATGCAATAAAAAGTAAATACAAAGGTTC
>PVBE010156445.1_pt1 | contig 17268 bp, 17 predicted proteins | sample 1631181 | NCBI WGS metagenome assembly PVBE01 (sample SAMN08397723, study PRJNA350692) | Marine metagenome, whole genome shotgun sequencing project. | isolation source: water | place: Pacific Ocean | collected 2012-04 | reverse complement strand
TGATCTCGGCGGTGTGGATATTTTTGAGTACGGCAATGACAACACCTTTGTACGTGTGCTTGAGAACGTGCGTGAGGCGGATGTCTTTGTTGTCCAGACGTCTCGGCGGCCTGTTAATCACGTCACTATGGAATTGCTCATTATGATCGACGCGTTGCGACGGGCGTCAGCCGCGCGTGTGACGGCTGTGATGCCATATTTCCCGTATATGCGCTCGGATAAGAAGGACCAGCCACGCGTGCCGATTACGGCCAGACTCGTGGCTGACCTGCTTACGACGGCTGGTGCTGATCGGGTGCTGACGCTTGATCTACACGCTGATCAGATTGGTGGCTTCTTCAGCATCCCTGGCGACCATCTCACTGGTATGCCGCTGCTTACCGAATACTTTGCTGGACTTGGCATTGATGATCTCGTCGTTGTTGGGGACACCGGGCGAATTAAGGCGGCTAGCGAGTGTGCGCGACGGTTGCGTGCGCCGCTGGCAGTGATTGACAAATCCCGCGACCCGATCACATCAAACGTACGGGTTCGAGGTCTCGTTGGCGATGTACGTGGACGAACGGTCCTGTACGTGGATGACGAAGTGGCGACCGGCCAGTCGTTGAGGGAGAGCCTCCGCGAGATCATGCAGCATGAACCACGGGCAATTTATGGGGCTTGTGTGCACCCGGTTTTCCTCGGAGAGGCATACGAGATGATTGAGGAATCTAGCCTTGTGGAGATGGTGGTCACAGACAGTATTCCTCTGGAGGTTGACCGTCCGACTGACAAGATCCGGGTCTTGTCGGTCGCTTCAATGTTGGGGGAGGCAATTCGCCGTATCCATACAGGTGAGTCGGTGAGCTCTCTTTTTGCTGACGTCAAGATAGGGTAATGGACCGCAAGCACACGCAGCTTTCGATCGAAAAGTCGGAAGCCCGTGGGTCACGCGGGATGGCCGCAACCAAACACCCTTTGGCGAGCGCTATAGCGGTTGAAGTATTAGCCAACGGTGGATCTGCGGCGGATGCGGCTGTCGCTGCATCCTTCGCCATCGGTGTTGTCGAGCCTTGGTCCAGCGGTATCGGCGGCGGTGGATACGCCGTAGTGGCGTCAGCTGATTGTTCGGAGGTCATTGCTTTTCCAATGAAGTCGGGCTCGGGCGCGATCGCCGAGCGCTATCCCCTTGACGGGCGCACAGACGTCGGTGGGTTTCTGTGGAATGGTGTGGAAGGTGATGCCAATCTGCACGGTTATCGGGCGATGTCTATTCCAGGAGCTGTTGCAGGGCTGGGACTTCTCCACGAGCGTCATGGGCGGTTGCCGTGGCGAGATCTGGTGCTTCCTGCAATTGCGCTGGCACGTGAGGGCTTCGAGATTGGTTGGTTCGATGCTGGTGTGCTGGCGGCTGCACTGCCGGCGGCCCAGCGGCATTCTAAACTTCAGCGGCGATATTACCCGGGCGGCGTTGTCCCCAGCGCTGAACACTTCGAGTCGTACTGTTTGGCGCAGCCTGAACTCGCGGTAAGCCTCGAGGCTATCGCACATGGTGGAGTAGAAGCGTTTTATCAAGGGGATCTTGCGGCGGCAATTTTCGATGACCCGGGGATGAATGCGAGCGTTATTGAACGTGGTGATCTTGCGGCGTACCGTGCACGGGTGGCTTCTCCTCTTCGTTCAACCTATCGAGATGCCGATGTGCTTGTCCCGGGCCCAGGGTGTGCTGGCCCCACGACCATCCAAACCCTCAACATCTACGAGTGTTTCAATGCGAGGCATGCGGGCCATGCGTCGGTTGATCGCCTGCATGCGTTTTTGTGGTCAGCACGCCTTGCCTATGCTGACCGGTTTCAATTCATGACTGATCCCGATCGTAGTGATGGCCCATGGGAAGCGTTGGTTTCGAAGGCGTATGCGCGATCGCGATGGAATACGGTTGATGACGCCTCTGCTCCTGCTGAGGCGCTAGCCGGGCATGCTTGGGCTTTCAATGAGGCTGCGCGTGCGGTCGAGCGGTTGAAATCTGAAACCTCGACCACGCATCTTTGTACTGCTGATGCGGATGGCCTGATGGTTTCACTGACCAACACCCTTGGTGGTGCTTGGGGGTCCGAGGTGGTGGCAGGGGATACTGGTATTGTTTGGAACAACGGGATGTGGTGGTTTGATCCTGTCCCTGGCCGACTTAACTCGGTGGAGCCGAACCGATATGGTCTCAACAACATGACGCCGGCCATCGTTTTTACCTCCGACGGGCGCGGGCTCGCGCTGGGCGCTTCGGGTGGTCGTCGAATCACAAACTGCGTGGCTCAACTGGTTGGGAACGTTGTCGACCATGGATTCGGTGCTCAGGACGCAGTTGCGACGCCACGTGTGGATGCGAGCACACCTTGGGTGACTGTTGACGGACGTTTTGGCGACGACGCGATTACTGCTCTTCAACAGTTGGGTTGGGATGTGCGCGTCGCCCAACATCCGGGCCGATCAGCGTTTGCTAGTCCGGTCTTGATCCTTCGTGATTCGGATGGTGGTTTGGGCGGTGGCGTTGATGTGTTCCACTCGGCTGCTGCGCAGGGACTGTAGGCGCGGAGTCGTGCTGCCACGATTTGTCCCGGATCTAGCGAGTCTGGCCGTATGCGTTCGACGGGGTTGTCCGCTTCATTGAAATGCTTCAGGATTGTGGCCGGAAGGTCTCGTAGGTATGCCGACTTCTCTTAACCGTCGGCGTCTGCTTAGGCTTGTGGCGGGAGGCCTTGCAGCCGCTTCGTGCACAGAGTCTGCTCCTCGGGCACATGGTCCGCAGGTGGATTCGCCAGCCTCTCGATCCACCTCTCCGGTGCCAACTTCGTTCTCCTCCACCACCATCGTGATCCCTAAGTTTCCTTCCGAACCAGTTAACACACACGTGCTCGATGGTGTTGCGGCGAGCACGCGCCAGATTACCCGACCGGTCGCTGCACAGAATTCGTTCACCATTGTTATGCCGCCTTCCACGTCGATAGCGGGTACGGTTGGTGCTCTCCAGTTGCCCCTGGACATCAGTGTGTCACGGCATCGTTCACTTATGCCCATGGGGGTGTCGGACGCCGAGCGTGTTCAGGTGTGGCGCGATCAGAACTGGGCAACCAACTTTGCGATTACTCGCGTTCCGCTATCCGGAGTCCAATGGGGAGGTAGAGAACGGGACGCGACACATCCCATCGACTTTCCGGGGTTTGTGGGGATTGGCACCGCTGATACTTTCATCGAGGCCAGAGAACCGGTCCTGGTGTTTACAGTCGAGGACGACAGTCGTGCGTATCCGCTTCAGATCCTCCTCTGGCATCAAGTCGTCAATGACGTTGTCGGTGGTAATCCAGTAGTGATAACGTATTGCCCGTTTTCCAACGCATCAGCAGTCTTCGATCGTCGTGTACTCGGTGCGAGTCTCCGGTTCGGAGTCTCGGGCAACCTTTGGCATAGCAACCTTTTATTGTGGGATACGGTTACAGAGAGTTGGTGGCAGCAGAGCACGGGGAAGGCTGTCGTTGGAGATCTTACCGACGTGCGACTCTCGGCTCGACCGTCACTGCTCGTAAGCTACGCGGACTTCAAGCAATGGTTCCCAAATGGGAAGGTTCTGAGCATCGCTACTGGTGTGGTCGGACCATATGGCATCACGGGATACTCTGGCTATGACCGGCAGAATTCGCGTTCTCCCCTCTTCGGAGTGAAACCCGACCCCCGACTTTCGGCCAAGCAGCGAGTGCTTACGATGGAGCTTAATGGGGAGGCAGTAGCGATTGATTTTGGTCTCTTGGCCAAAGAGCATGTCGTTAATACGGTTGTTGCGGATCGTCCGATTGTGGCGTTCTGGGCGCCCGGGACTGTTTCCGCTTTGGATAAGTTGGACATCTCCACGTCGCGTGATATTGGTGCTGCGGTTGCACACAGTCGTCGTATAGCCGGGCGTACGTTGACCTTTGAATCTGCGGGTGGACAATTCCGTGATCGCGAGACGGGTAGCATATGGGATCTACGTGGTCGATCAACTGCTGGACCTTTAGCGGGCGAACATCTTCCAACTGTTGTTCATGGCAATCATCTGTGGTTTGCGTGGGCCGCGATTTATGCTCGGACCCGTTTATTGAGTTGAAGGCATGTGCACTGATTGTGCGCGACCAGCGGACTGGCCGGGTTGGCGACTGACAGGGTGATGGCCATGCGTAACAATCAGGAATTGCGACAGTCGCGTACAGGTGCTATTTGTGAAACTTCCCAATCCCGTCCGTCAGAAGCTATTGGCTGGTGAGCCCTCGTTTGGCTCATTCTTAAATCTTGTTTCGCCGATGGCGGCCGAAGTCCTGATTGAAATTGGATACGAGTGGCTGGCTGTCGATGCTGAGCATGCGCAGTGGGATATGGGGTCGATGACCGAAGCCTTTCGGGCCATCGAGGCACATGGTGGCGTGCCTATGACGCGGGTTCAGTCCCACGATCCCGTGGTGCTAGCACAGACACTGGACGCCGGTGCGATGGGCATAATCGTTCCCCACGTGAGCACGGTTGAGCAGGCGGAGGCGATTGCCCAGGCGTGTCGATACCCGCCGCGTGGACAGCGTTCCATCGGCTCGGCACGAGCCACGATTACACGAGGACAGATTCCCCAGATGAATGATGAGATTCTTGTCTGCCCACAAATCGAAGATATGGCAGGTGTGAATAACATAGAGGCCATCATGGCCGTGGATGGGATGGATGTGGCGTTCATTGGCCCGTCCGACCTTGCCGCTTCGATGGGCTTGGACAGTTCGGACCTTTTCGTTCACAGGGATCACGTGGCGGCCATCGATGCCATTCTTGCTGGAGCCAAGGCGAACGGGAAGCCTGCTGGAACCCCCATCGGCAATGTGGCCAAGGCCCGGGACTTGATGGAGCAGGGGTTCACGCTCATAGATTTCGGTAACGACACGAACTTCATGAGTACATACGCCACGGATGTTCTCGGGGCCCTACAGGCCTAGATTGATGAAGTATGTCACTAACGGCAAGGTCGCAATTATGGGCGCGGCCGGGGCGGTTGGATCCAATATCGCGCAATCGCTGCTCGCTACCGGAACTGCAAACCGGATCGCTATGTACGATCCTTTTGCAGCCGGTGTGGAGGGTGCAGCGGCCGAGATTGAGCACTGTGCCTTTCCGCAAGCTGATGTGACGTGGACGGCAAATGCGGCAGAGGCGCTCGATGGCGCGATGTTTGTACTCAGCTCCGGTGGTGCGCCACGTCGCGAGGGTATGACACGCGAAGACCTGTTACGGGGCAATGCCGAGATCGCGGCACAGCTCGGCGCCGACATCGCGGATCACGCGCCAGACGTCCAACTCGTAGTGGTTGTGTTTAATCCTGCCGATATCACCGGTTTAGTGACTCTGGTGCATTCGGGCCTTCCACCTACGCGCGTGACAACACTTGCGGCGCTAGACAGTACCCGTTTGCAGGCTCGGTTGGCTGGCCATTTCAGGATCGCTCAACACCGCGTTACTGGTTGTCGGACATACGGGGGGCATGGACAGGAGATGGCGCTCTATAAGCGTGATACTCGGATCGACGGCGTGTCGCTGAACGACATTGTTGCGGGGTTGGAAACGGTCAACGGGGTCACGTTGAACACGGATGACTGGTCCACTATACGTGCGGACGTTGTGAACGGGGGTGCACGTATCATTAGGCTTCGAGGGCGCTCGTCCTTTCAATCACCCGGGCATCTAACCGCATTGATGGTCAAAGCGGCCGCAGGTGGCGAGTCATTTTCGTGGCCCTGCGGGGCCTATCTGACAGGTGTGCCATACCACCACGTGATGATGGCAATGCCGGTTGACCTAGGGCCTACCGGCGTCCGTTGGTCGCTACCGTCGGGCGACGATGCTGAGCATGCGGAGCTGGATGCTGCCTATGCTCATGTTGAAGCGTTACGGGAAGAGACCATTGACATGGGTCTCTTACCTGCACAGACGCAGTGGGGATCGTCCAATAGGCACCTCGCCTGATCAACACTAGCTCAGTACCCGCAACACTTCCTCAGGCATCAAACGGCCGATATTTGTTGTGCTGTAGACGGCGTGTTGTACAACCTTCTCGGCATCTAACACGAATGCCGTTGCTTGATGTGATTCACGCGGTGGATGCCGGTAGGCGCCGATTGCGTCAACAGAGGCGGGATAGGGTAGTTCACAGACGAGCGGCACTGTGAGTTGTCGATTCTTCTGAAACGTTCGTGTGTCAGCCAAGGAATCGGTCGACAGCGTTACAACTTTGCTGCCAATAGACGTGAATGCATCCAGGATATAGCTGTAGGCGGCCTACTGCCGCCGGCAATGCGATCACCAGTGGCCCTTGTAGAACAACAATACGGCTGGCGATGAATCGAGATCCGACGGGATATAGGCTGGTGAACCGTCAGACCAGAACCCGCTAAGAGCGGGGAAGGGGCTGCCAGGCACAAGTTGATTCACTGCTGTGTTCGTGTTTGCGGTGGCCCATCTCAAGATAGCGGCTGATATCGGTTGGTCAAGCTGTGCATCGTTGGCTTAGGCTCTGGTACTAGATCCTATACGAGGCTTATGCGGGATTCCATCCCGAATAGGAGTGATTGGATGACTACTGGCGAATCTCCGACGATCGTCGCGTATCTGAAACCGGTCTGTGGTTGGAGTAACGGTGTGCGTGCCGTGATGGACAAATACAACCTGTCGTATGAAGACAAGGACATTATCAACAATCCCGAGATCTACCAGGAAATGGTGATGAAGAGTGGCCAGCCGCTCTCACCGTGTGTGGTGGTAGATGGACGTATGTTGGCGGATGTTAGCGGGGAGGAAGTTGAAGTTTGGCTGTCTGCCAAGGGCTATATTGAGACAACTGACCTGCCGACTCCGGTGCCGATTGATCAGCCCTGCGCTGATGAAATGCACGCGGCACGTGTCACGTTCGACGAAAGCTGATTGGCGGTACGTCCGGCGAAAATACGTTTCCGACAAATGTTCGGGTTTTCTCTGGTTGATCCGGCGCGTTGGCTGTACTACTCAATGGTTGCGTAGGTTGATTAACGGGCTCCTTGCCTTACATGGAAGAGTTGGATGCCGAGCTACAAAGACATCACTGGACCTACGTTAGGTACGTAGTTTGGCTCCAAGCTTATGTTTTAAGGTGCGCACGACACGCTCATGCACCTTGTCTGCTTCGTCGTCTGTTAGGGTCCGGTCGGTAGATCCGTAGCGTAGTGCATAGGCGAGACTGCGCTTTCCAGCTGAAATTTGGTCGCCGCGGTACTCGTCGAAGAGTTGTACGTTCTGAAGAAGCGGTTGGCCAGCTCGTCGAATTGTCTCTAACACCTCGTCCTGTGGTACGTCTAGGTCGATCTCAATCGCAAGGTCACGTGGCGCGGATGGATAGTTGGACCACGCTACAAATCGAGGTGGACCGCTGGTTGAGCTGCGGCAAATTTCAACATCAATGATCAGGGCCCAGCCTCGGTCTTGAAGATCAAACGCCTCGGCGACCTTCAGATCGATTTCACCGTAGACGGCCAGGAGATACCCATCGAGCGTGGCGGCGGCAGCGGAGCCTGGTGCGAAGGTGGGGTGTACGAGTTCCTTATGGACGAGTTTGTCGGCATCGATTCTTAGCCGGACGAATAATTCGTCAATAATTCCTCGTAGAAACGGCAGCGTGACAATTGTTACGTTGTTCCAGCGATCGGAGCTAATGCGCTCACCGAGGACCGCAGTAAGGAATAGTGGTTCTTCCGGAAGATCTCCCGCACGTGGCAGGAACACGGGCTGAAGCTCGAAAAGGAGAAGGTCGCGGTCGGTGTGTCTTCGGTTGGCGCCCAGAGTTTCGAGCATGGTTGCGAGACCTGTAACTCGGAGCACCGACTCGTCTTGCGAAAGTGGATTCTGTAGTCGTACCGGATCAAGGTGCAGTGGGAGAAGCCGGAGCGTGGCATCGCGGCCAGTCTCATTCATGGTTGAAGCTTGGATGGCGTTCCACGCGTCGTTGTTATCCAATCCTTCTGTGAGCTTGGATTCGATCAGGCCCGGCGGAAGGAGTCGTGCGAGACGAGCTTCACTGGAGAGTGCATAGGTTACGCACTCAGCAAATCCGAGGCCGACCAAGACATTGCGCAAGTCGTCATCTCGCGTGTCGAGCTCATTTGGCATGCCTGATGACACACGACCGACGGGCAGTGTTTCAGGGATTCGGTCGTAGCCGATAAGACGAGCGATTTCTTCGATTACATCGGCCGGTTTTGCCACGTCACGGCGCCAGACGGGGGGGGTGACGTGAAGTTTGTCCCCCTCTTCTTCGATATCGAAGCCAATTGCGGTGAGGACACGCTGAATGTCGCTGCGGTCATACGATACGCCCAGCAGGTGCTCGATTCGTCCGAATTCGAGCACGACCGTAGTGGGCGGATTAGGATTTGGATAGGCGTCGGCTGACAGCGGATTACCTCTCCCGACGCCTAGTTCTTCAATAAGCTGGACGCAGCGTTGGAGGGCTGGTGCGGTCATTTCGGGCGGTAACCCTTTCTCAAATCGTCGTGATGCCTCGCTGCGCAGCGCGAGGCGGTGTGCCGTGCGGCGCACGCTGATCGGATCGAAACAGGCAGCTTCTAGGACCACTGTGGTCGTTTGCTCGGTGACTTCAGTGTCGAGTCCGCCCATGACACCAGCTAAAGCTATTGGGCCTGCTGAATCGACGATACACAACGTTTCGGGGGTGAGTTCACGGTCTTGCCCGTCGAGCGTGACTAGATGCTCTCCGGGCCGTGCAGCGCGCACGCCAAGCGAGGTGCCATTTAGTGTGTCGCGGTCGAATGCATGAAGGGGTTGGCCTAACTCTAGCATTACGTAGTTGGTCGCATCGACAATCGTGTTGATTGGTCGTGTCCCTGCGAGTTCCAAGCGCTTTTTCAGCCATTCAGGGGAATCCGTAACTTTTACATCGGTTAGGTAGGCAATTGAATAACGGGAACAGAGTGTTGGATCTTCAATCTTGACACTGAGCGAAACCTCGACGGTGTCCTTACGCACGGTAGTTATCGGAATTGGTGACCGCAACTCGGTGTCGTACAGAGCTGCTGCCTCACGTGCGATCCCAAGCACGGATAGAGCATCGGCACGGTTGGCCTTAAGTTCGAATTCAATGACCTCGTCGCCAATCACCTCGGCTAGCGGTCGTCCGATTGGCGCTTCATTGTCCAAGATGAGGATGCCGTCATGATCGCTACTAAGGCCTAATTCTCTGGCCGAACACAGCATTCCAGGCGATACCACTCCGCGGATTCTTGCGGCCTTAACCTCCTTAACAACCGATTCATTACTGTGGGGATCTCTGAGCATTGCGCCTGGGTGCGCGAGCGCGATCTTGTCGCCGACTTTGAAATTAGATGCTCCACACACAACTTGTATTTCTTCATCACCCGTGGAAACGGTTGGAAGGTTTAGACGGTCTGCATTTGGATGTCGATCAATCCGTATGACCTCAGCAACGATGATTTGATTCCAGTGCGCCCCGGTCCGGTCGATCGTTTCGACTTCGAATCCTGCGTCGGTCAACCGACTTGCGACGTCATCGACTTGGGCGTCGATCGCGGCGAACTCACACAACCATTCGAAGGGGACACGCATGGCTTATCGGAACTGCCGTAGAAACCGCAGATCATTGCGGTAAAAAGATCGAATATCGGTGATGCCATACTTGAGCATGGCGATCCGCTCCACACCCATGCCGAAGGCGAAGCCCTGGTATTTATCGGGGTCATATCCGACATTCTCAAGCACGGTTGGATGGACCATTCCGGCTCCGAGAATTTCGATCCACCCCGACCCCCCACACACCGAACAGCCGGAGCCGTCACAGACATGACATGACATCTCTGCCTCGGCGCTAGGTTCTGTGAATGGGAAATAGCTGGCGCGGACACGGAGATTCCGATCTGGACCAAACAATGACCGGATGAAGTGGGTCAGTGTTCCCCGTAGGTCAGCCATTGTGATCTGTTCGTCGACAGCCAAACCTTCAACCTGCATGAATTCGGATTCGTGTGACGCATCACGGTCTTCGTACCGGTACACCTTGCCTGGAACGATTACACGGATCGGAGGTTCAAGCTGTTCCATGATCCGTGCTTGGACCGGGGACGTGTGTGTGCGGAGAAGAACCTTGCCGGGTTGGGAATCGTCTCGAACGTGAAATGTGTCCCACATATCACGGGCTGGATGGTCGGCGGGGATGTTGAGCATCTCGAAGTTGTAGTGATCCCATTCAACCTCTGGGCCCCTGACGGCGCGAAAGCCAAGTGGTGCGAATATGTGGACAATCTCGCGAATGGTTTGCGTCAAGGGATGCAGGCTTCCCAAGCGAACTGGATAGCCCGGCATCGTGACATCGGCTTGCACATCTTGGCCAGTGTGTTGTCGTTCCTGAAGTCTTGTTTTGAAGGCGGTCTCTAAGGTTTTCCGCACAGCATTTGCGGCTTGACCGGCGTCTCGACGCTCGGCTGTAGGAAGATCACGGATTGAGCGCAACAACTGAGTCAGCTCACTGCGACGTCCCAGATAGGTGACTCGCCAGGCATCTGTCTCTTCGGCGGTGCTGATTTGGGAAAGCTCGGCCAGAGCGGATACAAGGAGGGTGTCAAGTTGTTCATGCATCTTACGAGCTATCGCGGGGAGCGGTCGCGCGCTGCCGTGCGACCTCAAACAGGATAACGGCGCTGGCCGCCGCCACGTTAAGTGACTCGATGCCTTGGTGGATAGGAACCCGGACAGTGCCTTGGCAACACGCATGCCACGAAGCAGATACGCCTTGCGTCTCGGCTCCCACGACGAGTCCACACGGTCCCGACCAATCAATCGTGTTGTAGACGTATTCGCCGTCGGCCGCAGATGCGTAGAGGCTCGTCTCTGTATCGGAGAGTTCGATCTTGTCTATGACGGTTGCTGATTGAATTGGTACATGGAAGTGTGCTCCGGCGCCAGCACGTAGTGCTTTTGGTCCGAACGGGTCAGCACTATCTGTTGTGTACACGACTAGGGTCACGCCTGCAGCGGTCGCTGTGCGCACGAGGCTGCCGACGTTGCCTGGATCCTGAACTCCATCGATCACGAGGACCAATCTCGGTCCCTCTCGCTCAACTATCTGTGGTACACGGCTGATTGCGAGGATACCTTGTGGAGTTTTGCTGTCCGCTGCTGCGCCAATTACGTGTGGCGCACACCGGAGCACTTCGACATCGGCTGCTCGGGCGGTCGCTTCTATAGCGGATCCAGCATCTGTGGCTAAGAGTATCGTTTGGAGCACGCCAGCTTTAGCGCCTTCGTGTATGAGTCGTGGTCCCTCGAGTAAGGTCAGACCCTGACGGTGTCGAACCGAACTACGATGGAGACTGCGCGCGAGCACTACCGCTGGATTGCGAACGCTCGTTATCATTCCGGCTTGGTGGCCGGGCGGGCAGAGACCGGCCAGCCTAGGCTGCGGCCCGCGCGGTTTTTACGAGGGCTTCGAACGCTTGCGGCTCGTGCGCTGCTATATCCGCCAGCACTTTACGGTCGATAATTACATTTGCGGCGCTCAGACCATGCATGAATGCGGCGTACGGGAGCCCGTGTAACCTCGCACCAGCGTTTATCCTCATGATCCAGAGCCGACGCATCTGACGCTTCCGCGCTCGCCGATCACGGTACGCGTATTGCCCCGCATGCAGCAGGTCTTCGTGTGCTGCCCGGTAGCGTCGGCTTCGTGCGCCGCGGTGTCCCCGTACGGCTTTCAGCACGCGACGTCGTCGTCGACGCGCAGTTACTCCCCGCTTAACACGTGGCATGGCAATCCGCTCAGTTCGCTAGAAGGCGTAGCGCCTGCCGTCGCTGACCCTTGACCACTGGCTGCTCATGGCCCTTCGCACGGCGTGCCCGACGGCTCTTGCGTCCTCGATACGGACCAGCCCACGCCTTGGCGCGCGTGACTTTGCCACGCTTCGTAAGACGTAGTCGCTTTACAGCAGCTTTGCGTGATTTAAGCTTAGGCATCTGAGGTGAAAAACAACGCGACGCACGTAATGCGCCGCAGCAGGCTGAGATTAGCATAGCTGTAGGGTCTTTCGACGAAAAACGACAAGAGCCTATTGCCAGCCGAGCTGACCACTGCATACGCTTGCTACAACGTGGGCAAAACACAGGGATTCCTTCGACGCGGGATTAACCCGACGCTTTCGAATGATTCAGGTATATGCGAATTGCGATTCTGACTGACGTGCACGCGAATCTGACGGCATTGCGGTCGGTTCTTACTGATATCAATGCACGTGGGCCTTTCCATCTGATTGTTTCCGCTGGTGACCAGCTTTCAGGTGGACCTCGGCCTATCGAGACTTGGCAGGAGCTTGAACAGGCTGGTGTTCTGTTATTTAAGGGGGATACCGAGCGTGATTTGGGATTGGCGGAATTTAAGCCGATCTCAGGCTCCGACGAGCGTCAGGCTCTCATTCTTGCCGTGTTCGATTGGACGCTCGACCTTGTTCCGGGCGAAATACGTGCTCTAGCGGCTAAATTGCCGGAGGAGTTGAGGATTCATCTCGATGGTGGTTCTGAGCTACTCATCACGCATGCCAATAGTGTGAACTTGGACGACTTAATTTGGGCTGATACTCCACCGGCGGAACTTGAGCGCTTACTCGGCTCGCATCCGCCTTCGCTCATGGTTGTGGGGCATATTCACGCGCCGCTCGAGCTCGAGATCAAAGGGACCAGAGTTCTTCGTCCGGGCAGCGTTGGCTTGAAGTACGAGCCGCATTGGTCGAACGTTGCCCATTGGGCGGATGTTCGGTGGGAACAAGAGCGGCGGACGTGGCTCTATCAGGTGCATGAGGTGACATGGGACCACAAACTTGAGATCGAAGCTGCCTATGACGTTGGCTATCCGGGAGTGTCGATACTGCCCGGATTCGAAGCCCACTAACTTGATTAAAGGTGCACAACTTTTTGTTGTTCGATGCTTAATTGATATTTTCATAGTCGCTGACTGCCTAAGCTGTAGAGTGGCAGGCTTTGAGGTAACACGGTGAAAACGACGAACCCCGACGAGATCCGAGACAACCTGCGCGCCGTTATTGATCCGGAGATCGGTATCAATATCGTTGATCTTGGCCTGATTTACGGCATTGAAGTGGTTCCGTACGTTGCTGACGAAGGTGAGCCTGCAGCTGGTGATGGAGACCAGCGCGCCATGATTACCATGACTCTTACCACTCCTGGATGTCCGGTTGGACCGCACATCCTTCAGGAAGTCAAGAGTGAGACTGAGGCGATGGAGCAAATTTGCAAGGCTGAGATCGATCTCACATTTAGCCCGATGTGGAGCGAAGACATGATAAGTGAAGATGTGCGCTGGATTCTGGGCCGTTAGCAGACGGAAGTGTTTGCACGGTTGGTTCTGTGACTATTCGGCGCACCGGTTCGTTCTCGTTCTATAGTGGACCTATCGTGTCTGAAATTTGGCGGATGTTGCCTGTTCATCATGGTTGTTGACGCCCGAGATTGGGTGTTGCGTCCGACCGTTGAACCCGGATGTGAGCTTTTTGCTTGTTGGCGATACCCTCGAGCCAACGGTCCTGTCTGATGACAAGTGCTTCCGCACTCTATAAATGGGTTTTTGTCCGGTTTCGTTAGGAGAAGTTACTGGGAAATACCGGGAGCACTTTAGTTGCGTTTGAGCTTCTCGAAGCTCGCTCTCCACGAGTTTTGCCCTTACGCTTACCGCTTCCGATATGTTGAGCGTGTACCCGCGTCCTTTTCCGCAGGATTAGCCGTTGGGTCGATTGTTCACGCGGTACTCCGCACGTTCTTTGAACGGATTAAATCGGGTTTGAGCACAACCTGTGAGGATCTGCACAATTTGCACGTCGGCTATTGGGAGAACGCCCCAGTTCTGGACCGTGAGCGTTTTCGAGATATTTGGATTAGGGTCGAGGCGCTCCTAGAAGAATTTTGGGTAGCCAACCGCGATGATTTTGGTGCTCCAGTCATGCTCGAACATCGTTTCAGACTACGCGTGGATGGCGTGGATTTACACTCGATCGAAGGGGTCATTGATCGGGTCGATGCGATATCTGGTGGTATGGAGGTGATCGATTACAAGAGCGGTTCGACCCCAGCTGACCTATCGCATCGGATCCGGACCCAACTTCATACCTACGCGTTGGCCGTCGAACATTGTTTGGGGTGTCCCGTAACACGACTTACGGCTTACTTCCTCAAAGAGAATCAGACGCGATCGATGGTGCCTGATCCCGAATTTGCGGAGAATTTACTTGAGCGTTTCCGAGCACTCGGGTTGGCCGTGAGTGTTGGATCCTTCGATCCCACTCCGGGGCCATGTTGCCGTCATTGTGACTATCGTGATCGATGTGCGTTTCGCTCGACGCTTGCTCTTGATGACCCTGATTCCAGTCTGCGGAATTAACGGAAAATGATAGGTTCTGGTTTTCGTGCGTGTCTTGTCTATGGCCCCATAGGCATGATTGGATTTGAACGAAGTTGTTTAGCGTAGACTTGAACTTCTGAAGATAGCTAGCTTGTCACTGGTGGAATCGGCTCGCCACGGATATGAGCTTCAAAATCTGCGCGAAATCGACGAGCATTGCCCCGGACAGGTTGGTTGGCGAATTGCCCGAGCCCACAGAACGACGCCATCATGCTCGCACCCAATTCATCCAGAAGATCTAAGTCGTCCATCGTTCCCTGACCGTGCAGGATGCGCTCGCAAATTTGCACTAGATTAGGAGTGCCTTCGCGACACGGAATACAGAACCCACAACTCTCCTCTTTGAAGAACAACGCGTCGCGATAGGCTACATCCACCATGTCGGTTGTGTCGTCAAAGACAATGACGCCGCCTGTTCCCATGATTGTGCCGAGCTCGCCCATCGATTTAGGTTCGAGCGGGGAGTCCAACTCATCTGGCGTCAAAGGAGCTGATGACGCACCACCGGGCTTGAAGCCTTTCAGTCGCCTCCCATCAGCAACGCCATCACCGTGGTCGTAGATCAATTCGCGCGCCGTTATTCCCATTGGGAGTTCGTGGACGCCTGGACTCGTCACATGGCCAGACAGGCAGTACATCTTCGTTCCGGTGGTGTCTCCGCGGCCCAGGCTTTGGAACCATTCCGCTCCGTTCTCGATGATTGCGGGGGCCGCTGAAAGCGTCTCTACGTTGTTGATAGCTGTCGGCATGCCCCACACACCCACATTTGTTGGGAATGGCGGCTTGAAGCGGGGGTTGCCGCGTTTGCCTTCCAGCGAATTAAAGAGCGCTGTTTCCTCGCCCACTATGTAGGCTCCAGCACCGCGCCGAAATACAACGTCGAAGTTGAAGCCTGATTTACCCATGATATCTGAGCCCAAATAGCCAGCGTCGTACGCGTCCCGAATCGCTGCCTGTGCACGCGCGTGGGCAAGTCCGTATTCGCCACGAATGTAGACATATCCACGCTCTGCATTGCACGCGAAAGCTGCAATGATCATGCCTTCAAGCATTAGGTGGGGATCGAGTTCGAGCGAGTGTCGGTTGACATAGGTCCCGGGTTCACTCTCATCGCCATTGACAACGACGTATCGTGGTGTCTTTGGATCCTTGCGCACAAATTCCCACTTCAGTCCTGTTGGGAAGAAGGCACCACCTCGACCGCTGAGTCCGGACGCCTTAACAAGATCGGAGACTTCCTCGGGCGTCATATCACGTAAGACCCGCTGGAGGGACTGGTATCCGCCAGCTTTGCGATAGGACTCGAGGGTCCAGGACTCGGCGTTACCGAAATTACGGGTGACGACCAATTCCATCAGGTACTCCGACCACGAAGCTCTTCCAAGAGCTTCAGCGTGTCATCGGGTGACATCGGACCGTGTTGCTCAAGGTTTACTAGAAGGGCTGGTTGGAGATCGCACAATCCGAGACACGAGACGGACTCGGTTTCGAATAGACCATCATCTGTAGTCTCGCCCACACGAGTTCCAAGGGCATCATTAAGGGCGTTTAGCACTGCGGGGGCACCGGAAAGATGGCAGCTCAGATCGCGGCAGACTCGAAGCACATACTTTGCTGATGGCTTGCGGTGGAACATTGTATAGAAGGTCAACACACCGAAGACTTCGCTCTCCGGAAGACCAAGTTCCTCGGCAATTAGTGTCACTGCTTCTGGTGGAACGTAAGAGAATATTGCTTGGGCAGCGTAAAGCGCTTCAAGTGTTGAGCCCGGATCAGACTTCAACTCGGCAATCTTTGCTCGCAGCTCGTCGAGCTTCGGCTTATCTGCGGACGCGAGCGTCTGGCGTCTCGTTGCGCCAGAGTGGATCGCCATCGAGTCTCTCCCGGTACTAGATAATGTAGGGGCGTGCGCCCGTTGTCCGGTGTCACACGCCTCCAGCAGAAGTGGGAGTCTACCATCGGTTCTTTTTTCCCCAGCGACTGATATGGGTTCACACGGTTTGGGGTTGGTGTTACGAGGCCCGGTATGGTGGGCGAATCGAAAATGGTGACCTAGCAAAATAGATGATTCACAATGGTTGGCAGTTGGGATGTAGAGAGGCGAAAAATTGTTTCTTGGCGGTGTGTTTGTCGAGCAATTGATCTCGAATCACAACTGGGCGCGGTACCCTCTCGGTGCTTGCTAATTGGGTAATTACGATGGCACTTACGCATAACCAAGCTCGGGACCTACGCAGCCTGATGCACACGTGGAGTCGGGCGTCGCATGAGGTTGGTGAGCTGCTACGTGGAGCAGCAGTGAGCAGTGAAGGCCTTGATATGAAGACCGTGCGTGAAGCTTTCGACAAGCGTTCTGAGAGTGAGGCATTGATCATTGCTTTTTGGGCTCGCATCACAGACGTTTAAGTGATGCTCCACAACAATGCGGCGTTTCCTTTCGAGATAGAGGGCGTCAACGGTGAAGTTGACGTCGTCGGTCAAATTGATGCGTTGATCAGGGATTGGTTTACAGAGGCGGTCAGCCTGGAGACACATTGGTGTCCCAAGAGGCAGAGTAGGGTTGCGAGTTCGCATACATCCTTTGCTGGCCTATGTAACGTGTTTGAGCAGATTGCGGTAAGCAGTGGTTGACCCGTTCGTGTCAGCGCGTAGGGATCTGGAAGTGAGTGAGAAGGAAGTTTCGGATGGCAATATGGCTATGGGGTACCTCAATGGACTGATCAAGGGTCCGGCGAAAGCATCCACATGTGGACGAATCCAGT
>PVBE012512228.1_pt1 | contig 17269 bp, 30 predicted proteins | sample 1631181 | NCBI WGS metagenome assembly PVBE01 (sample SAMN08397723, study PRJNA350692) | Marine metagenome, whole genome shotgun sequencing project. | isolation source: water | place: Pacific Ocean | collected 2012-04 | reverse complement strand
GTTCAAGAGTTCGACGATTTCCGCTGTATGCTCGAAATCGACGGGTTTCTCGTGGAGCGTACTGAGTCGCAGGACCGAGACCGAAGGAGCATGCTGAAGGAGTACAAGTTTTCGAGCGACACCGGATTCGCGCCTATGGAAACCCCCGCCGCGCCTATTGCGGCTAATGGCACAGTACATTTTCTTGGAGAACCTGCTTCAGGTTCGGAATCGAGTCCTAATAAGAGGGATTCAAAAAAAGAATGCGACCCTATAGCCGCACAGCCGCGAATAGCCGAGCGGAACCAGTCTAGAGCCCCGAAGGAGGGCGCAACCACCATGAAATACAACGACGGCCGCGGCCGGGAGGAGGCTGAAGGGGGCACACCACCTAATCCGAAGTTTTTGGATTACGAATCTGGGAATGTTCCATGATCGTTGTCGGAACATTTCGGGATCTCTGTTTGACAGAGACGGAGCAGATGTGCAATACTTATTACATGAGACGGAAGAGAGAACAGACCATGACAGCCCTGCTTCGCCGCGCGCTGCTCGATTGCGGCTCCCTGAATGCTGTTCAGAAGGCAACGGGCGTCAAACGGCAATCGCTCGCGAAGTTCATGCGTGGCGAACAGAGTCTACGCCTGGATATGGCAGACAAGGTTGCGGTGCACTTCGGTATCGTCTCCACGCGAAAGGACAGGTGAGCCATGGGAACCGTCTTCAAGAAAACCTACACGTCCCCCGTACCCAAAGGCGCGGAAATCACTTCGCGCAAGGGGGAGCGGATCGCCAAGTGGAAATCGAGAGGGGGCAAGCGCAAGACGGGGCGCATAACCACGGGCAGAGACGGATCCGAACGGGTCTCGGTGGAATCGGTGACGTACACCGCGAAATATCGCGACGGTCAAGGCCACATTGTCGAAAAGACTACCGGATGTCGCGACGAATCGGCGGCGCGTCAAGTCCTCGCCGAATGGGAGCGCCGGGCCGAGCAGGTTAGGGCCGGTGTGTTCACGCCAGAGCAAGACTCTATCGCGGACCATTCACGGACGGCGCTTGAGGAGCATTTTAGGGCATATCTGGACTTCCTTCGAACAAAGGGCACCACGGCAAAACACCAAAGAGAGACACTGCGAAATCTACAACGGGTATCCGGCGACTGCGGATTTGGGAATCTCCACGATTTCGAGCGCGCAGTATTCGAGAAGTGGCTATCGCTTCGTTTGCAGGACGGCATGTCTGCCCGGACTAGGAACGGATATCGCGAAGCCATTGTCGCCTTCGCGAATTGGTCCGTGGAATCGAACCGCCTCATGACGAACCCTTTCAGCGGGATTCCCAAGGCAAATCAGGCCGCCGATCCAAGACGGCAACGCCGGGCCTTGACGGAAGACGAGTTGATCCGGTTACTGGACGCTACGGCCCGCCGTCCTTTGCTGGACGCCATGACCGTGCGCCGCGGCAAGAATAAGGGCGAAGCCGTTGCGAACCTGAGCGAAGCGAACCGGCTTCGCCTGTTCCGGCTTGGGCGCGAACGGCAATTGATCTATAAAACCTTGGTCCTCACAGGACTTCGCAAATCGGAATTGGCTTCGATCACGGTGGCACAAGTCGAAATTGACGGCCCGTCGCCTTGCCTTAAACTATCCGCCGCCGACGCAAAGAACCGCCAAAACTCGCAGATTCCCCTCAGAGCCGACATGGTGAACGAAGTACGCGGGTGGTTAGCTGAGCGCCTTGACGCGGCCAGGGACGAAGCCACGAGCCTTGGCCAGCCCGTTCCGGTTCGACTTCCCGCCAACGCGAAGCTGTTCAATGTTCCGAAGGCCCTCGTGAAGATATTCGACCGCGACTTGAGACTTGCCGGTATCGCCAAGCGCGACGAACGAGGGCGAACGGTGGACGTTCACGCGCTACGCACCACATTCGGAACGCACCTGAGCAAGGGCGGTGTGCCCCTTCGCACGGCCCAGGCCGCGTTGCGCCATAGCGATCCCAAACTCACCGCGAACGTCTACACCGATCCTCAACTCTTGGACGTAACAGGCGCTCTCGATTCGCTCCCGGCGCTTCCGTTGACGGGCGATCAAGGCGAGAAGGCAATTCAGACTGTCAACTTACGGCAGAGTTTCCTTGCACCAACCCTTGCACCAACCACTGTCCAAACGAGTGATTCCGAGTCATTCGCTGACAAAAGAGACGCTGAGCGAAGTGACAGCCGAGCGGGAGAAGGGCCGAGCGCAAAACCTACCCCTGACACGACTTGTCAAAGGGAGTCACCCGAAGGCAACGAGAAAAAGATGGCGTACCCGGAGGGATTCGAACCCCCGACCTCCTGGTCCGTAGCCAGGCACTCTATCCAGCTGAGCTACGGGTACGCGTAGGTGGAACCGGTTGGTTATGTATGCGCGCGCTTTTGTTTCACAGTACCAATCCGGATCTATAGTGTTACTTCGTCCGCGGAAGAAAGGTATTGGCGCAGTGTTCTGAGCCTCTCTCGCACGGGTTAGTCTTCCTCTTCGTATTCGCCGATGCCAACGAGTTCGATGCGGGATACTGGCGCGGCATCGCCGAGGCGGTTTCCTCGCTTGAGGATTCGCGTGTAGCCGCCGGGCCTGTCGGAAAATGCGGGTCCGATTTCGGTGAACAGTACGCCAACGGCATGGTCGTCGCGCAGGGCGGCGAAGGCGCGCCTGCGGTTGTTCACGGAATCGCTTTTGGCTAGCGTGATCAGGGGCTCGGCGAAGCGGCGCAGCTCTTTGGCTTTGGCCACGGTGGTCTCTATGGCTTTATGGGTGAAGAGGGCGATGGCCAGCGATTTCATCGTGGCTTTTCTATGCGATGTGGTACGCCCTAAGCGCCGACCGGATTTCCGGTGTCTCATTTGTCAATCTCCTCGGGCCGGGCGTTGGGTCCCGGCGCGGAATGGGTTAGCTGTCTTCGCTTGCTTCGGCTTCTTTGTTGGTGTCGGCTTCTTCGCCGGTTTCGGCTTCCTCGCCGTCGCCATCGGAGCCGTTATCGCGACCGTTGTCTCCGGCGTTCATTCCGAGTGACAGGCCGAGCGACTCGAGAATCACTTTGATCTCGTCGAGCGATTTCTTACCGAAATTATGGAATCCGAGCATATCCGGCTCGGAGTAGGAAACGAGTTCTCCGATGGTGCTAATGCTCGCGGCTTTCAGGCAGTTTGCCGCGCGAACGCTCAACTCCAATTCTTCTACCGGCCGGTTCATGGTGCGTGCCATTTCCAGATCTTCGACGCCGTCCGAGGCGATGAATTCGTCGTCGCTGGTTTTCTGGTTGGAGAAGATTCTGAGGTGGTCGATGATGAGATTCGCGGCTTCTTCGAGGGCCTGCTCTGGGTTGATCGCGCCTGTAGTCCACACGTCTAGCAGAAGGCGGTCGTAGTCGGTGGTCTGGCCAACGCGGGCGTCTTCCACGAGGAAGTTCACTTTGGTTACCGGCGAAAAGCTCGCATCGAGGTATACGGTGCCCAGCGGCGCATGTTCCAACTCGAATTGGTCGGCGGTGGTGTAGCCGCGTCCTGTGGCCACTTTGATCTCCATTTCGATTTTAGTGGTCTTGTTGGCCGATGTGAAAATCAGTTGGTCGGGATTGAGGCATTCGATGGAATCTTGGCCATCGAACAGGTCGCTCGCGGTCACCTCGCCTTTGCCCTTGTGGGCAAACGGGAAGATGAGCGAGGGCTCGCCTGTCAAGCGCAGGTGGCAACGCTTGAAGTTGAGGACAATGTCGGTGACGTCTTCTTGAACGCCGGGAACCGCTGAAAATTCGTGGTTGATTCCCTCAATGCGGACGGCGGTGACGGCGGCGCCTGTCAAGGAGGCGAGCAACACCCGGCGCAACGAATTTCCGATAGTTGTGCCGTAACCTCTCTCGAAGGGCTCGACGCTGAACCGGGCGTAGCGGTCGGTGGCGCCGTCTTCGATCTTGACCCACTTCGGAATCACGAATTCTTCTGAAATCATATTTGGTACTCCCTGAGGCAAGGGACTCTACGCGTTAGCGTGCCAGTCGGCGCGAACTTTTTGCTGATGGTCAATGCGCTTAGACGCGGCGCCGTTTACGTGCCCGGCACCCGTTGTGGGGGATCCGGGTAACGTCGCGGATCAGGGTCACTTCCAGCCCTGCCGCCTGTATGGCGCGGATGGCCGCCTCGCGGCCGGCTCCCGGTCCGTTAACATGGACGCGCAGGTCTTTGAGGCCGATATCCTTCGCCTTTTGCACGCATTGCTCTGCGCACAACTGGGCGGCGTAGGCGGTGCTTTTCCGGGATCCGGAAAACCCGACTTGCCCGGCGCTGGACCAGGAAATCACGTTTCCTTGATTATCCGTGATGGATATGATGGTGTTGTTGAATGTGGCCTGAACGTGCGCTACGCCCGACGTGCTCGTCAAAGCGATGCGTTTCTTCCTGCCAGTCTTTCGTTTTTCGTTCGCCACCTAACCAGTCCTCCTACTTTTTCTTGATTGCGGTGCGGCGGGGCCCTTTGCGGGTCCTCGCGTTTGTGCTCGTCCGTTGGCCGCGCACGGGCAGCGACCGCTTGTGCCTCATGCCGCGATAGCAGTTGATCTCCATCAAACGCTTGATGTTCGATGTCACGTCGCGGCGGAGGTCGCCTTCCACTCGGTAGTCATTCTGGATGACGGCGGACAAGGTGCTTACTTGCTCGTCGGTCAGATCATTGACGCGCAGATCCTGCGCGAGTCCCGTCTTCTCGACGATTTCCTTCGCGACGGTGGGTCCGATCCCATAAATGGACTGAAGCCCTATCTCGACGCGTTTGCTTTTGGGGAGGTCTACTCCGACTACGCGTGCCATTTGGACACCTCTCTAGAGTTTAGCCTTGGCGCTGTTTGTGTTTTGGATTATCACAGATCACACGAACGCGGCCATGGCGCTTGACGATCTTGCACTTTTCGCAAATCTTCTTTACCGAACTACGCACTTTCATTGTACACTCCCAACGCCTCTCGATTCGAGGCTCTCGTCTGGCGGGGCCAGGCGAAGCGCCGACCCGCTCAAGCGGTCGCGTTCTTTGGATTGCTCCAGAACCGTCTTTCCGAAGCAGACAGCACATCGGGCAGTCCGTCTCGGATGGCAATACTATGTTCAAAATGCGCACTTGGGCGCTTGTCCGCTGTGATGGCGGTCCAACCGTCGGACAATACTTTTACTTTCTCCGAGCCGAGGTTCACCATGGGCTCGATGGCCATGACCATGCCTTTTTTCAGGCGCGGTCCGCGTTTCCCTGTATCAAAATTCGGTATCTGCGGCTCTTCGTGCATTTCGGTGCCGATGCCGTGGCCCACGAAATTACGGACTACCGAGAAGCCTTCTGGTTCGCACGTATTCTGTATGGCCCTCGACACGTCTACAAGAAAATTTCCCGCTACCGCTTTCGCCAATCCATTCGCAAGCGCCAGCTCTGTAGTGGCCATGAGCCGGGCGCGTTCTTCATCAACTTTGCCGCAGGGCATCGAAAGGGCGGCGTCGCCGTGGTAGCCTTTGTAACAGACGCCCACGTCGATACTGACGATCTCGCCTTCTTTCAAGGTCCGCGACCCCGGAATCCCGTGAACGATCACTTCGTCTACCGAGATACAGGTGGACTTCGGAAAGTTGATCGCGCCGGGCGCGCCTGGGTAGCCGAGAAACGACGGAGTACCGCCGGACTCCCGAATGAGTTCTTCACCCATGGCGTCGAGTTCGTCTGTTGTCACGCCAGGCTTCACATATTCCGCAAGTGTTGCCAGAACTTTGTTTACCGCCTGGTTGGCCTTCCGCAACAGGTCGATTTCTCGTTTCGTCCGAATCGCGATCATCCGCCTATACGCTCTCTCCGCAGCCGATGATTTCTTCAATTGTTTTTGCGACATCGTCGGGCGGCACGTTGCCGGCCTCGATCGATCTCAAGGAGCCTTGTTCATCAAAGAACTTTACCACGGGTTCGGTCGTATCATGGTACACGTGTAACCGCTCCCGCGCGGTTTCTTCGTTATCGTCGTCGCGCTGGAGGAGCGCCGCTCCGTCCGCGTCGCACTTTCCCGGTTCGGCCGACGGCTTCGAACGCAAATTATATATTTTCCCGCAATCGGGACAGGTGCGGCGTTCGGTCAGCCGCTGCACAAGCTCGTTGTCCTCGACCTCTAGGTTTACCACGAAGTCGATCCGCTCGCCCCGCGCTTCGAGGAGGGTATCCAATCCCTCTGCCTGAGGCAGCGAACGAGGAAATCCGTCCAGGATGTAGCCATCCACGCAATCCGGCTCCGACAGCCTGCCCGCCACGATTTCGCAGGCCAAGTCGTCGGGCAACAATTTGCCGCTGTTCATATACGATTGGATCCGCGATCCAAGCTCGGTGCCATTTTCGACATGTGCGCGAAAGATGTCGCCCGTGGACACATGGGGCAAACCGCGCGATTTCGCAATTTGCCTGGCCTGGGTTCCTTTTCCGGCGCCAGGGCCTCCCAGTAAAACGATTCTGCAAGCCACGGTGCTTGACTACCCCCTTCTCGAACGGATTCGCCGGCCTTTGGCAAACCCTTCGTAATTTCGCATGACCAGGTGCTGTTCCATCTGCTTGACGGTATCGAGCGCCACGCCGACCAGGATCAGCAGGCTCGTGCCTCCGAAGAAGCTCACGATTGTCCAATCCATAATCCCGAGGTAACTGAACATGACGTTCGGCAGCAATGATACGGCAACCAGGAACAACGAGCCAACCAACGTTATGCGGGTCATGACCTTGTTGAGGTATTCGGCTGTGGTTTTGCCGGGACGCACGCCCATAATCACGCCGCCGTACTTCTTCAGGTTCTCCGCCATGTCTACCGGGTTGAAGGTAATCGCCGTGTAGAAGAAGGAGAAGAATATTATCATCGAAGCGAAGACAATGCTATACAACAACTCGCCCGGCGCCAGCCAGACGTTAAAAACCGTCTGAATGATCGGAATGTCGACGTTTTGACCGACCATGTTGGGCAGCATGAGGAGCGAACTGGCGAAAATAATAGGGATAACGCCAGCCTGGTTCACGCGCAACGGCAGATAGTTGCGTCCGCCGCCCAACACCTTGCGGCCCTTGACTTGGCGTGGGTACTGCACGGGAATACGCCGCTGCCCCGTCGTCACGAGAATGGTGCCCGCGACGACCAGGACAAACATGATCATCATGATAAGAACTTTGAAGATGGTAATGTCACCGATATCCCAAAGGCTGATAACGTTTCTCAACGCGGCAGGCATGCTCGAAATAATACTGGTGAAAATAATCAGCGAGATTCCGTTGCCCACGCCGTGTTCGCTAATTTGCTCGCCGAGCCACATGATGAACGCGGTGCCGGTGGTAAACGAAAGGATGCAGAGCAGAAAAAACCCGATTCCTGGATCCGAAGTTGTGAGAATGGGGGACTCGGGCGTGTTCCAGCCCCGCAACATGGCGGCGAGGGCTATGGATTGAACGATGCACAGCCCGATGGTGGCGTACCGGGTGTATTCGGTGATTTTCTTCTGGCCTTCGGCGCCCTGTTTTTGCAGGGCTTCTAACGCGGGCACGACCGCCACCAGCAGCGTAAAGATGATCGAGGCGCTAATGTAGGGCATGATTCCGAGGGCAAAGATCGTGGCATTCCTGAACGCGCCACCGGAGAACATGTCGACAAAGGTCAGTACGCCGCCCATGTCGGTAACCATGGCTGCTAGGGCCTGGCCGTTCACGCCGGGCGTGGGCACATGGGCGCCCAAACGGTACACCGCCACCATGGTCAAGGTGAAGATGATCCGTTGCTTCAACTCCGGAATCTTGAAGGAGTTTTTGAATGCCTCGATTGGCTGCGACACTTACCTAAGCCTCCGCGGACTTCTTGGGGGTCTTCAATGCGCGGGCTGGCGGTGCTTCGATAAAGGAAATCGAGCCGCCGGCTCCTTCGACTTTGGCGCGCGCGCTGCCGGTCGCGCCATGAACGGTGAGGACGAGTTTCTTAGTAAGCTCGCCCCGGCCGAGAACTTTTACTCCGCCTTCGCGCTTCTTTACGAGCCCTTTTTCGATAAGGATGGCTTCGGTCACTTCATCGTCGTCGTTGAACGCTTCATTCAATATGTCCACGTTTATCTCGGCGGCTGGATACCGGTCGGCATGATGAAATCCGCGCTTTGGGAAGCGCCGTGCCAGGGGCGTCTGCCCCCCTTCAAAACCGGGACGGCGCGGTGTGCCCGAACGAGACTTCTGCCCCTTTTGGCCTCTGCCGCTCGTTTTGCCCGTGCCGGAGCCTGGGCCCCGCCCTACCCGCTTGCGCGGACGCCGGGTGCCTGGCGCGTATGTCAAATCGCTCAAATCCATCGAATTGTTCCTTCGGTTCATCCGCCCGCGGACAGAAGAAAATAGGCGCGCTTACAGAATGTCGGTTACTTCAATGTCGCGCGTGGAGGCCACTTGCTCCACGGTCTTCAACTGTTTCAAGCCTTCAATCGTCGCCCACACCACATTGGTGGCGTTGTTGGAGCCAAGACACTTGGTCAAAATATTGGCGTAGCCCGCCGCCTCGAGCACGGCGCGGACCGGACCGCCCGCCACGACGCCCGTGCCGAGCGAAGCGGGGCGCAGTAGAACGCGCGCCGCGTCGGACCGCCCCACGATGTCGTGGGGCACGGTTGTATTTACAATAGGCACGGTAATCAGATTCTTCTTCGCCTTTTCGATGGCTTTCCGAATCGCTTCGGGCACCTCGGCCGCTTTTCCAAGCGCCGCGCCGACGCGTCCCTTGCCGTCGCCCACCACCGCGATGGCGCTGAAACTGAATCGGCGCCCGCCCTTGACAACTTTTGAGACGCGGTAAATTTTTACCACATCTTCCTTGAACTCGGAGTCCCGGGCGTCGCGGCCCCGTTTCTCGCCGCGGCCTTCACGCCTTCCGCCGCCCCGTGGTGATGTACCCAACCTGATTCTCCTTTAGGGGGCGTTCTCGGCCCCATCAAACTCAATAGGATCTCTTGTTAGAACTCTAAACCGCCCTCGCGGGCGCCCTCGGCGAGGGCTTTGACGCGCCCGTGATACTGACGTCCGCCGCGGTCGAAGGCGACACGCCCGATGGATTTGGCTTTCGCCCGTTCCGCGAGCGCCTTGCCCACTTCTTTGGCCGCCACCAGACCGTCGCCCGAAACGCCGGCCGAAATGGTCGAAGCTTCCACCAAAGTCGTTCCGGCGCTATCGTCTATGACCTGCGCGTAGATGTGTTTCAGCGAACGCCGCACACTCAACCGGGGCCGATCAGCGGTTCCGGCGATTTTCTTGCGGACACGCTGCCGTCGTGTGACGAGCGCCATCACTTTTTTATTTTTCCTGGCCATCGATTCTGATTCTCCTGCTTGCCGTCAAACCGGCCTACGCGGCGGTCACACCGGCTTTACCGACCTTGCGCCGGACGTATTCGCCTTGGTAACGAATGCCTTTGCCTTTGTAGGGCTCGGGCTTACGCCACGCACGAACGTTGGCCGCGACTTGGCCCACCAACTGCTTGTCGATTCCTATGACTTTGATAGTATTGGCGCCGTCTACGGCGAATTCGATGCCGGCAGGCGGTTCCATCGTCACCGGGTGGCTGAACCCGAGGGCTAAGTTGAGGTTCTTCCCTTGGAGCGAGGCCCGATACCCCACGCCCTGGAGCTCTAGTATTTTTTCGTAGCCTTGGCTCACGCCGCTGACCATGTTGCTGATGAGCGCCCTGGTCAGGCCATGTTTCGCCCGGTGATCGGGCTGGTCGCTGGGCCGCGACACAACTATTTCGCTCTCGCCGACATCGATGGCGATTACGGCGTCGAAGTCCTGCTCGAGCGTTCCCTTTGGACCGGTCACCTTGAGGTGAGAGCCGTTTAGCTCGCACTTGACTCCGCTCACGATGGGTACGGGTTGTTTTCCTATCCTAGACACGGTTCGCGTATTCCTCTCGTTAAGGCAGCGCCAGCGCTACCACACCTTGCACAATACTTCGCCGCCCACGTTGTCACGTCGCGCCTGCCGTCCGGTCATTACGCCTTTCGAAGTCGTGAGAATGGAGATTCCCAGCCCCGAGCGCACGGGCGGTACTTTCTTGCTCCCCGCGTAAGTGCGCAGGCTCGGCTTGCTGACCCGCGCAATGCCCTCGATAACAGGCTTGCGGTCGGCAGTGTATTTGAGATAAATAGTAAGCTGGCCTTGCTTGCCGTCGTCTCCCCGCGCATATTCGAGGATGAATCCTTCTTCCTTCAACACGCGGCATACTTCCTCTTTTAGACGGGAGGCCGGCGCTTTGACGGATGGAAAGCCCGCATGCAGCGCGTTGCGTATCCGCGTCAGCAGATCGGCTATTGGGTCGCTCATGGACATAATCGGTGAACCTCTCCTTTACCAGCTTGACTTCGTCACGCCGGGCAGCTTGCCCTCAAGAGCAAGGGCGCGAAAACAAATCCGGCAAATCTGAAACTTGCGCATGTAGGCCCTGGGACGCCCGCAGCACCGGCACCGGTTGTAGGAGCGGACGGCGAATTTCGGCGTTCGCGCGGCCTTGGCAATGAGTGATTTCTTGGCCACTTCGATCTCCTCCTAATTCTCGCTGACGTTGCGGAATGGTAACCCGAATTCCGTCAGAAGTTCTAAGCTGTGTTCTCTGGGAACCCGCTTCTTCATGACGAAGGTAATGTTCATCCCGCGGACCCGCTGAACCGAATCCAGATTGATCTCCGGGAAAATCGTCTGATCTTTGATGCCCATTGTGTAGTTGCCCTGGCCATCGAAGCTGCCGCGCGACATGCCGCGAAAGTCGCGGATACGGGGCATGGCGATGTTGAACAGGCGATCCATGAATTCGAACATGCGTTGGCCGCGGAGAGTGACCATGCACCCTACTTGTTGGCCTTCGCGCAATTTGAAATTCGAAATGGAACGACGCGCCTTGCGGACGCTGGATTTCTGGCCCGTGATGGTCGCCATTTCGGCCACGGCCATTTCCATCATGCGCGCGTCGGAAATGGCATCGCCCACACCCATGTTCACAACGATCTTGTCCAGGCACGGCACGTCCATGACGTTGTCGTACGCCAGCTTCTCTTTCAGGTTGGCCTGAATCGAGGTGTCGTATCGTTCTTTCAGCCGCGGAGTCACAGTTGCGCCGCTCCCTACTGGTTGTCTTTAACGGTCTCGCCGTTAATCTTGAATACCCGCACGCGAGAGCCGTCTTCGAGGGTCTTCATAATAATCTTCGAGGGCTTGTCGGCCGATTCGCACCAGGGCATGACGTTGGAGATGTGAACCGGTGCTTCTTTCTCGATGATCCCGCCCTGCTGATTGCGGTTCGACGGCTTCGTGTGGCGCTTAACGATGTTGACGCCTTCGACCAGCACGCGGTCGCTCTTGCGCAGCACGGACAGGACGCGCCCGCGCTTGCCATGGTGCTTGGTGCTGCCACTGATGACCACGACCGTATCGCCTTTTCGTATATGCATTATCGCTTCCTCTACACCACTTCAGGGGCCAGCGAAATGATCCGCAAGAACCCTTTGTCGCGAAGTTCGCGGGGTACCGGGCCGAATATGCGTGTGCCCCGCGGTTCTTGTTGCGGCGTAATTAGCACAGCCGCGTTGGAATCGAAGCGAATCACCGTGCCGTCTGGCCGCTGCGTGGCGGCGCGGGTACGAACGATGACCGCTTTGACCACTTCGCCCTTCTTTACGCCCGAATTCGGGATTGCTTCCTTCACGGAGGCGGTGATCACGTCGCCCACCCGCGCGTAGCGCCGGTAGGAGCCGCCCATAACTTGAATGCACCGAATCCGGCGCGCGCCCGAGTTATCAGCCACCTGAAGGTTTGAATATATTTGAATCATCGGTCATTCCTTAGCGACGGTAGGTAGTACTGGGCAAGGTCCTGAGCGTGGCCCAGCGAACTCGGCCGGCGTTAGTCGGCCTGCTTGACCACTTCCACCAAACGCCATCTCTTGGTCTTGCTCAACGGCCGCGACTCGCGAATCCGAACCAGGTCGCCTACGTTGCACGTGTTCTCCTGGTCGTGCGCGTGATACTTCTTCGTCCGCCGAATAGTCTTTTTATACAGCGGATGGGGGACACGCCGCTCGACGGCGACCGTGATGGTCTTTTCCATCTTGTCGCTCACAACTAATCCGACCCGTTCTTTCCGATGGCCTCGTTCCTGCATCGCTAGTTTGCCTCTCCGGCGTCTGCTAAGACCCGTTTTCGTTCGTTCTGTATAGTCTTTATGCGGGCGATGTCTTTGCGGGCTTCCCGTGCCCCGCGCACATTGTCCACCACGCCCGTCGCGCTCTGCATGCGGTAATTCATCAGCGCGTCGGTCCGGTCCAGAATGATCTGGTCAAGTTCCTGCCCGGTCTTGTCGCGCAATTCGTTAGCTTTCATCAGTCGTCCGCCTTCTCGAGATTCGCTGCCTATGCAAATTCCCTGTCCAGTACAGGGAGGGCCGCGCGTTAATGACGCTTCACAAACCGGGTTTTCAATCCTAACTTGTACCCAGCCAGCTTGATCGCTTCGCGAGCCAGATCTTCGGGAACGCCCTCCAGCTCGAACATGATGCGTCCCGGCTTGACCACGGCCACCCAGATCTCAGGGGCGCCTTTTCCTTTGCCCATGCGCACTTCGGCGGGCTTTTTTGTGATCGGTTTGTCCGGGAACACCCGAATCCAAATCTTGCCTCCGCGCTTTACTTTTCGCGTCAGGGCAACACGGGCCGCCTCAATCTGTCGGGCTGTAACCCAGCCGTCTTCCATCACCTTCAAACCGTATTCGCCAAAATCGATGTTGGCGCCGCCCTTGGCCATTCCACGGCGACGTCCACGCTGGACTTTACGGTGCTTCATTCGTTTGGGCATTAACATTGCGTTATAACTCCTTAACGTGGCCGCCTGTCGCCACTGCCAGGGTCTCCAAGGCCGCCGCGCCGCCGCCGCTGGGGGTCCTGTGCATCGCCGCCAACGGGCGCAGCCATTTCGCCGGGCATCACTTCGCCCAAATAGATCCAACATTTCACGCCAATGCAGCCGTAGGTCGTAATGGCTTCGGCGAGGCCGTAGTCCACATCCGCGCGCAAGGTGTGCAGTGGAACACTGCCATCGCGGGCGGTTTCCGAGCGGGCGATTTCAGCGCCGTTCAAACGCCCCGCGACGCGAATACGAATGCCTTTGGCGCCCAGGCGCATGGTATTCTGCACCGCCTTTTTCATGGCGCGGCGAAACGAAATGCGCCGTATCAGCTGGCCGGCGATATTCTCGGCGACAAGCTGTGCGCTCATTTCGGGGCTCAGCACTTCGTGAATATTGATGAGTAACTCGCGGCCGGTCAGTTTCTCGAGTTCGAAGCGAAGCTTGTCCACTTCCGCGCCGCGCTGGCCGATGACGAGGCCCGGCCGCGCGGTGAAGATGTGCACCTTCGCCTTGCTGCCGGCGCGCTCGATGTCAATTTTGGCTACGCCGGTCTGCTTGAGGCGCTTCTTCACGTAATCGCGAAGTTTAATATCCTCGTGAAGAAGGTCCGCGTAGCCCTTCCCCGCATACCACACCGAACTCCAAGTGCGAATGACGCCGAGGCGAAATCCTATGGGATGTACTTTTTGACCCACAATCGCTCTCCTTTATCCTTCAGCTATGACGAGCTGAAGGTGGCTGGAACGTTTTCTAATGCGGTTAGCCCGGCCGCGCGGCGCGGGCATGAACCGTTTCTGCGTCGGTCCCGAGTCTACCGATATGTGCGTAACAACCATTTCGTCGCTGTCGATACGGGTACCCGCTTCGGACGCGGCGCTTTCCGCGTTTGCCACCGCCGATTCCAGCACTTTTTGGATGACCGGCGCGGATATTTTCGTGGTGTAGGCCAAGATATCCCGCGCGTCGGCCACTCTTTGGCCTCGAATGAGATCGGCCACCAACCGCATCTTGCGGGGCGCGATGGGAACCCTGGTTACGCTCGCTTTTGCATTTGCCATCGTTATGCGCTCCTACTTAGCCCGTGCCGCCGCCGGGGTGTCCCCGGAAGGTCCGCGTGGGTGAAAATTCGCCCAGCTTATGCCCGACCATATTCTCGGTCACGAACACGGGGATAAACTTCTGCCCATTATGCACCGCGATGGTCAGCCCGACCATCTCGGGCGTCACCGTCGAACGGCGCGACCAGGTGCGCACCACTTTGTGGCTACCTGACGCTTGCTGATCGTGGACTTTCTTCATCAGATGGCCATCGACGAAGTATCCTTTTTTGACCGAACGTGACACGGCAACAATCTCCTTTTTTCTCTACGCGCGGAACGGCTCGCCCTTAGGGCCTCCGCCTCCGAATAATGTATTTGTTGGTTCGATGGTTTTTCTTTCGCGTTTTGTGGCCCTTGGTCGGAACGCCCCAAGGCGACACCGGATGGCGCCCACCAGAGGTGCGGCCTTCGCCGCCGCCGTGAGGGTGATCCACTGGGTTCATTACCACGCCGCGCACTTTGGGGCGTCGTCCCAGCCAGCGGGAGCGGCCCGCCTTGCCCAAGCTAACATTGGAATGATCGCCGTTGCCTACTTCGCCGATGGTCGCGCGGCAGGCAATGGGGACGCGGCGCATTTCTCCCGAAGGCAAGCGCAGTACGGCAAATTCGTCCTCGCGGGCAAGTAATTGACAACTGTTCCCTGCGCTGCGGGCGAGTTTGCCGCCTTTGCCCGGCGTCATCTCTACGTTGTGGACGACGCTGCCCAGCGGAATGCGGTCGAGTGGCAAGCTGTTGCCTGTCTGGTATTCGGCGGCAACGCCGCTCATGAGGGTCATCCCCACTTCGAGGCCATCGGGCGCGATGATATATCGTTTTTCGCCATCTTTGTATACAACAAGCGCAATACGCGCGCTGCGGTTGGGATCGTATTCGATCGCCGTGACGTTGCACGGCACTCCGTCCTTTTCGCGGCGGTAATCGATCACGCGAAGCAGGCGCTTGTGGCCGCCGCCGCGCCGCCGCATGGTAATCCGGCCGTGGTTATTGCGCCCCGCCTTTTGGGGGTTCGCTTCGGTCAGCGATTTCTCGGGACGCTTGCGCGTCAGGCCGGCAAAGTCCGCCACGCTCTTGAAGCGCTGTCCTGGACTGGTCGGTTTGAATTTCTTGATGGGCATGAACCCGCGCTCCTGTTAAATCAATTCGATCATGTCGCCCTGACGAAGGGTCACGATGGCTTTTTTCCAGTTCGGCCGGCGGCCGACGGCTCCTCCGCCGCGGCGCATGCCCACTTTGCCCATGTAGTTCATGGTATTGACGGACACGACCTTGATATTGCTCTTGCTGTACAGTTGCTCGATAGCCTCTTTTATCTGACGCTTATTAGCCCTCGGATCGACGCGGAACGTGTACTTATTCTTCGATTCCGATTGCAGCGTCGACTCTTCGGACAACAGCGGGGCTTTGACGATGTGATAGGGATGATCGGCTTTCATGACAGGCGGCTCTCCAACGTGGCTAGGGCATCTTGCATCACGACAATGCGCTTCGCCGCCACGATGTCCAAGGCGTTTACATCGCCCGCGGTGCGAACGGAAACTCCATTGACATTGGCGGCGGACTTCGTGACGTTGGAATCGGCGGCCGCGGTTACTAGCAAGGTCTTGCGGCCTTCTGGCGATACGGCCGCGACCATTTCGGCCATAGGGGCTGTGCGGGGCGCGTCCAAAGAGAACTCGCTGAGCAAACACAATTGCTCCTCGCGGAGCCGTTCGCTCAACGCGCACCGCAGGGCTTTGCGGCGCATTTTGACGGGCACTTGCTGGCGATAGCTCCGTTTGTGCGGTCCGAACACTACGCCGCCACCGCGCATGTGCGGCTCGCGCGAACTGCCCTGCCGCGCTCGGCCGGTTCCTTTTTGACGAAACGGTTTGGCGCCGCCGCCGCGGACCTCTTTGCGCACTTTGGTCTCCGCATTGCCCTGACGCTTGGTGTTCTGCAATGCCACGACGACCTGATGGATCAGGGCGGCGTTCATCGGCACCGAGAATACCGTGTCATTGACCTGCGCCGGGGCCGCTTCGGACCCGTCTTTGTTGTATACGCGAACGGACGCCATGACTACGATGCTCCTTTCACCGATTTGTTCACCGTAACCAGCCCGCCGTTGGCGCCCGGGATGCTCCCGCGAATCAACAAGAGATTTTTGGAGGCGTCAACGGTCACCACTTCGAGATTTTGAACTGTCACTTTCTCGTGGCCCATGCGGCCAGGCATCTTCTTATTCTTATACACTTTCGCGGGATCCGCGCTCTGGCCTATGGAGCCGGGGGCGCGATGCAAATGAGAGCCGTGTCCGCCGGGGCCGCCGCCAAAACCGTGGCGCTTGATGACGCCGGCGAAGCCTTTGCCTTTTGTCGTTCCCGATACGTCGACGCGGTCGCCAACCTGAAATATTTCGGCGGTGATTTCGTCGCCGGGCTTGAGTTCGCTGTCGCTCGGAACGCGGAACTCGCGCAAGTTGCGCACGGGCGCGACACCGGCCGCGGCAAAATGGCCAAGTTGCGGCTTCTTTGCCTTCGACTCCTTCATCTCGCCGAAGCCCACCTGGATGGCCTCATAGCCATCGCGGCCGGTCGTCTTGCGTTGCACCACTTTGCATGGCCCCGCTTCCAATACGGTGACGTCAATCCAGCGTCCGTCATCGGTGAAGACACGGGTCATGCCGAGTTTTTTACCTAGTATTCCATGCTCCATCTCAAACGTCCTCTATTGAGGTCTGCGCGCAAGATATGCGCACTCATGCGCCGCGCGGGCGCTATTGCTTGATTTCAACATCCAAACCGGCTGGCAGATCGAGTTTCATCAACGCGTCTACCGTTTGGGCCGTCGGATTTGCAATATCCAGCAAACGCTTGTGGGTGCGCATCTCGAATTGCTCGCGCGATTTCTTATCCACATGCGGCGAACGGTTGACGGTGTACTTTTGAATATGCGTAGGCAGAGGAATCGGTCCCACGACGACGGCGCCAGTACGCTGCGCGGCCTGGACGATTTCCTGCGTGGACAAATCCAGAAGCCGATGGTCGTAGCCCTTCAGCTTGATTCGAATCTTATTCGCTGCTGCCATTGCTAATCTCCAACTTCGCCGAATCCGGCGCCTTACTCGATAACTTTCGTAACCACGCCGGAGGCCACGGTGCGGCCGCCCTCGCGGATGGCGAAACGTAATTCTTCGCTCATGGCGATGGGGGTGATCAACTCGGCGGATATGGTGATGTTGTCGCCCGGCATCACCATCT
>PVBE012432436.1_pt1 | contig 17270 bp, 10 predicted proteins | sample 1631181 | NCBI WGS metagenome assembly PVBE01 (sample SAMN08397723, study PRJNA350692) | Marine metagenome, whole genome shotgun sequencing project. | isolation source: water | place: Pacific Ocean | collected 2012-04 | reverse complement strand
GACCTTGATTATCGGTGCAGCCTGTTCACTTCGCATCCGAGTCGAGACGACGACGTTGTGAGATTCACCGAGATCGCGCGCACGGCGGGAATCCACCACGAAACGTTTGACGCCTTCGGCTTCGCCGCCCCGAGCGGAATCGAAATAGTCATCGGAGAAGATGGGATCGACGATGATCACCCAGTCCGACGACTGGTGCACTGCGTCGAGTAGGGCTCTATCCGTTGGCTCTAATACAAGAGCGACTCCAATCACTGCCGAGGTGTCGAGCCCACCGACAAGCTCGGCGACGCCGCAGGTGTGGGCACCCAGTACCCGTTCAACTGAGCGAGATGCGTTTGGATCCACGGCCAGGTAACTCTTCCAGCGCGGGAATCCCGACGGGTGAGAGTCACCGATATCGAACTCGTCCACCGGCGAACAAACCAAACCATTCCCGAATACCGATCTAGAGCTCCAGCCAACATGAACTGGACCGATGTCCATCTTGAAATAGTCGAGGAAAAGTGTCACGTGCGCGCCGTATCGCTCGGGCTCATTGACCAACTCTTCGGTTTCGTGTTTGCTGAAACTGACGGTTGGTCGAAGGGGATCCGTGCTGGCTCGACTCAACCGGTCGACTGCCGACCGGTTGCCAAGTGACCAGCCTTGTGGGTCGATCATCAAATCGTTCAATGCTGACCCGAAACTCGGATCACTGCGATCGCCGAACAGTCGAACGACGAACTGCATTGGTCGCTCCTCCGCGCTGGCGAGCTGCGCCAGGAGCTTGACGATGGACACACCCTCGCCGGGGTGAACGACATTGAGGACCAGCGTGTCCACATAGGGATGCGAACCGAGATACGCCTCGATTCGTTTCTGTATCTCCGTCTCGCCTTGCGGTCGAAGATCGCTCCTCGGGACTCCAAGCCAGTCGCGCAGACGGGATTCGATCTGATCCCGTGTCGGGGAATCTCCCGAAGCCCACATTCCCCAGTTCCCGTTTAGGTTGCTTCGGAACCGGAAGAATTTCCCGCCGTGGGTCACCACCAACGGCAAGTCACCACCTTGAACGTTGGGGAGAACTTCTTTCAGTTCATGGGCTTCTGCCTGAAGTTCCTCCTGATCCACGTCTCGGGACTCTTGCAGCCATGCTTCTGCCGTAACTGCAAGTTCGAGAATCCAGGCCAACCGGACCGGGTGAGTTGGCGCCAGCAGTACCGCTTGAATCTCGTCTCGTGATTCGACGATCAAGCGGTCGGTGGTAAGGAGTTCTTCGAGCAGACGGCCTTGGGACCTCGCCACGAGGTCCGACCAGACCTTCAGGTAACTCTCGATCGGTTCGCGGGCCTGCAGGACGTCCGCCAGAAGGGAGTTGGGGCAGAACTCGACTCCTTCCACGCCGTCGATGGCGGGAGAAGCGATCGAGAGTTGCTGCAGGGCAAGCTCTCTGGCACCCAGGTACGCCTCGAGTCCATCGAGCGAACGGCCGAATGGCACGACAAGGAATTCGGGTTCATCCTCGTCGAGGTCTACGGATAAGGCTCGGGTTCCACGTGGATCACTCAGAAACATGCCTTCCATTTCGGCCAGTCGTGGGATGACCTTGATAAGTCGGGTTACCTTCTTCTGGCCTTCAGAGTCCACGATCTTGAGGTGATGCAGGTAGGTCAGATTCGAATCGGGCGACGGGGGAAATTGGGCGATCAGATTGGGACGACTCGCTTGATTCCCATCCTTCACCGATGCAACCATCGCCTCGAACACGCTTCCGACGATCGTGGTACCGGCCGCGTCGGTGATGTCGACCTCGCCAACCCGAAAAAACTCACTCTCGTCTTCCGCCAAAGGTTCACCGCTGCTACCGATGAGGGAAAGGTGGAACCTGTAAAGGCCGGGAGCGATTTCCCCATCATCGTCACCGAACAAGAGCGCCCTCTTGAACGTTCCCCTCACCGTTCTTGCTGTCGGTGAACTCTTCTTTTGAAACTGAACCCCGATCCCTTCGGAACCGGTGCCGGAATCAACCAGTTGGAGGAGCTCTAGGACAAGCTTGGAGTCGGGAAAGTGAATGAGCGCTGGCTCGCATTCGTATTCCACGCCGATGGAGGCTTTAGACCGACCGATCGTCCGGTCCTCCCCTTCTTTGCTCGAATCGAACTGGCCAATGAGCTTGCGGACGGAGAACTTCGTGACCTTAGACTCGCCCGAGTCGGAGATTCCCCATTCGGCGAAGTTGACTAGGTCGCCTCGTTCCCCCACTCGACGAACCAGGTCCTTGGGGTTCTCCGGCCGGCCCACGAGGGCTTCCAGGATCTCCGCTCGTACCTCTTCGGCATTGTCCCCGCCAACTGGCAGGTCGGCTACACGCAGACGCGGGTCGATCGGTTCCAAAAGATTCTGTACTTGGACCCCGTTGAGGTGCATGCGACGCTTCAGTTCGCGGTCCGTATGGTCAGCCGACTCGACGACTTCCGCGATCTTCCAGTCGGGTAGCAATCCAAGGTTCGAAAGAGCATTCCCCACCACTTTCTTGACGTCTTCCGGATCACTACTCGCGGCTTCATCCACCTCGATGACGAAGTCGGTGAGGTCCGAGTAGCCGATTTCAGCCACCTCAAGGTGCAGGGCAACGGACGCGATCGACTCGACGACTTGCGCCAATTCCGGACGATTCTTGTGCAAGCGTCTTAGAGCACCTTCGTAAGCACCTTCTCGAAGATCGCTCATATCGAGGATCTTCATAGTCGTCTCGTTGATGCTGTCCTCTACTGCATGCAGTTCGTTCGGCGGCACGAAGACGACCAACACACCGCTTTCACCACCTTCCTTGTTCCGCTGTTCGACGATGAAGGTCGCGGTCTTCTCATGGGATTCGGTCGGGTCCCGGGAAACGAGGTACGCCTGATCCGCTGGACGCAACTGTTCCGCTACCCGGACGCACGCGGATGCCATCACACTGGCGGGAAGGTTGTCGATTCGTATGCATTGACCCGGACCGCCGATGCGGACCGCGTTCAGCACCCCTTCGACGAGTAGATCGACTAGAAGCTCCTGGGTCGAGACCATCATCGGAGTCTTATCCTCGGCTGGATCTTCTGGGAGAGGAAGGAGTCCGACTGGTCAACGTAGAGGCCAGTCTGCCGAAGCCGTGCCAGGAACGTCTCCTTGTTGTCCCTCATCGCCTGAACGGCACCAAGGTCGTCTTCCAATGCTCTCGGTGGTCGAACGACCAGCAGGCCGTACCGACTCTCGAGACGTTCTACGAGCTGGTCGATTCGGATCGGACGGACGTCGGGAACTCCGTCGGATCCGAATTGCACGAACGAGATTAGGACGATGGTTTCGAGAAGGGCCGGGCTGAGAGCCAACCGGCGGCGACGCTTCCGACCACCGAGTGGTTGAAGCATCGTTCCATCAACGGCGTTCTTCGCGAACACGGAGTCGAACAAGTCGATGTGGTATTTGTACCAACGCTTCTCGCCATCCTCGAACAGGATCGACATGTAGCAATCGAACCCCTGAGCCCCCATCGCCATGAAACGGTCCCGTGCCTCGGTGATCCGGACACTTTGGTCAGTGTCCTTACTCCCATCACGGGTCTTCTCGATGAGGTCGTCGATTTTGCGTTGGGCCCATACGTCGAGGGTTTCCCGGTGCTTCCCGTTCGCGATTCTGGCGATCTCCGTCAGGTCTCCGGTATCGAAATTCTTGTTCCGGTTCTCGGTTGCTTCTGCGAACTCGCGAAGTTTTCGCAATCTCCAGTGCGACTTCACGTAGTAGAAGAGTTCGTTTTCGATCTGGCTCCAAGACTTCTCAGCGAGCTTGGCCACACCCGATCCGGCATCCTCGCCGCAGTCGACCACCAGCTCGGGTACGAGACGACATCGGTTGTCGTCCAAGCATTCGCATTCGCGGTCCGTATCGGGTTCCGATTCGATCCGAGTAACCAGGACGAATGTTTGGAGGAGGTAGAGGCCCAGGTAGAACATGGTGATACGCCGAATGTGATCCAGTACGGCCACCCTGGGAATCTCATCCTTGTAGGCAAGGATGGCCCGAAGATCGTCGCAATACATCCGCCCGTACTTCCCGCAGAGCGGATTCGCCCCTCCACTTCGCGAACCACCAACCACCTGATCACCCTGTTCGTTTTCACCAAGCACCGCTAGTGCGTAGGAGGGAAGGTCCTTGTGGCCGTCGCTACCGGATTCTGGACCCTTCAACCAATCAAGCAGATCTCGTCGAAGAGTTCCGCCCTCCTCCTCGATCCACCGAAATGGTATTGCGGAAGCGCCGCCTTCGCCGTGTTTGGTGTTTCGAAGCTTGGTGGCAGCCAGGTGAACTGGTCGAGCAACCGTATAGTCGCCTTTCGGTCCGCTTTTTGTGAGGGTCTTGAGGAGATCCGCTCTGAGCCAGGATTCTGCGATATTCGAACCGGTCTCGAACCCCCCGAAACCAAGATCGCTGCTCTCGATCATTGCTGCGATGTCCGCTACGTGCCGATAGGACTCCGAACGCGGCCGAATCTTCTGGTCGTCGTGTTCGAGCCGTAGCCAAAGTTCGGTCAGTACCATGTCCGGGATCACCGCCCTCTGAGCGGGTATGAGTAGTGGGTCGAGCTTGAACTCCTTGTGTGGCGAAGGAACGGTCACGACGCGCTCCGTGCTTGGATTTTCCCGGCATCGTCCACGCCGATCCTGTACCTACGGCCGTCCTCCGATCGAAGTAGCAGCTCCATCGATGACATCGCTGCAACCCGTTGTTTGAACGACTCGAGACTCAACCATGGGCCACGGAGGTCTTCGCGGCTCGGCGTGTATCCGGCTCTCATTCGCATCAAGACCTCGTAGACGTCGACGTTGATATCAAGTTCCAGGGTCGGGTTCTCCTTAGCGGTGAAGTGCAGAAGTCTCGGCCCGTGCTCGAAGAATCCCGACTCAGCTCCTTCGTCGAACGTGGTGGTTTCGAAGTCTTCCACCGGCTTGGTTACGAAACTCCTATCACGCGTTTTGAGGTCACTGACTAGGCGAACGGCTACCGACTCCGTGTTTCCAGAGAGCCCTTCGCTGGCACTTATCGCTTCCGAGATCTCCGAATTCGCGGTCTCGAGTTCGTCGGGGTCACCATCGAGGAGCGCCAGGAAACCGCCCAGGTGTTCGTACGGCAGCATCTTGAGAACATTTGGGTCCTCGGTTTCCACGAAGAGCTTGCGACGGAGGGAAGCGTGGAGGTAGCGAAGCGCATCCTGGTCCTCGTTGGTTTCGGAGGCAGCCAGACGGTCGATGAGTACTCGGTCGCTCGACGGGGAGCCATTAGGGACGGGATGCAATCCGCTCATCTTCTGGAGCCATAGGCGTCCGTCGATTTCAGGTTGTGGTTTCTGGGCGACATCCAGGTATCCGATCTCGCGCAACAAACGATCTTCCTGTGCTACTGCGTCACCGCCTCGAGCACCAGCGAAGAGCCGGTTGTACAACTGGCCGTCCAGCAATGCTCGGTGGTCCTCATGCTCGAAGGAATCGATGAGTTGTCGACACGTCCGGTTGCCGGTGAACAGGAAACTGAGAGCCGAAAGGAGGTCGCGAGTGGTGAGGTGGATCCGACCTCTGAGACGTACCACGTCGAGGGTTTCTCTGACACGTTCGATGACCCTCGGCCCGAGTACCGGATGACGAAACGTTTCGGCATTGGTCCGGGAAGGGCACCGGTCGAAGGCCGGGCAGCCCGTGCAATCCTCCCACAGCCGATAATCGGAGAGTCGCAAGGTCAGCTGACCTACGAGATTGGTCGGGCCTGGACCGGTCAGTGTGCGCTTGTTCAGATTGATCAAGGTGAGCCAACTAGGCACTCCATCCCTTCCACCCCTCAGTAACTCGTCGACATGCCTCTCGAGACCGGGATGGATTTCACGATTCTCGGTGAGGAAATCAACCAAGCGTCCTTCGTTGATGGCAATGAGGGCCGTTTCACCGGGTTTGGGGTTCGAATCTCCGCAGCCCTGGAAAGGTTCGAAGAACGTGGAGAGGACCTCTTCGTTCACCGTGCCTTCGACGTCCTGCGAACCATCCCAATTCGTGCGATAGACCCAATCGGTGGTGGTTAGCGTGGAGCCGTTCCCCTGGCTGTCTCCATCGCGTTCCGCCCCGTGGTCTCCGACGAGTTTCCGCTCTAGATTCCTTAGGAAGGCGGTCTTGCCGTCGCCAGCATTCCCGGTGATAACGACGAGGGCGAAAGAACCTTCGATGATCTCTGGTCGAAGGATCCGATCCAGGTCGGTTTCGACGTAAAGCCATTTGGCCAGGGGGTCACCCAACCAACGTGTACCGGCGTTGTTATCCGCTTGCGAGAAGAACCGCATGATCTGGTCGACGTAACGATTCCCGTCGGAAACCGGTTCGTATGGCGGAGGGGAAGATACTCGGACAATCGGTGATTCTTCCGAGAGTTCTTTCAATCGTGCAGCGGCGTCTTTTGCGGAAGGTCGACGTTCGGGTAGGTCATCGAGCATCTCTTCGAGCAGATCCGTCAAGGGAAAGTTGATCCGTTCGCGGTTGTCTTTCAGCCACGAGGACGGCTTGTTGTGGTCGATGGGGTCGGCTAGAGGTGTGCCGGCCAGCAGCTCCACCAGACAGACCCCGGTCGACCAGACGTCCGCTGCGGCAGTCCACGGGTCCGGGGCCATCTTGGATACCTCGGGCGCCTTGTAACCCGGTGTCCCAATAATGCTGGTGTCCGATGGGTCGTTCGTACTCACGTTGAAGTCGATGATCTTGACCATCCCAGTGCCCTTTTCGATGATGAGGTTTCCCGGTTTGACGTCACGATGAACGATTGGTTGATCCTGCCCATGCAGGTAGCCGAGACCGTCGAGGATCTCACTTCCGATTTGGGCGATCCGAGAAGCCGAAAGTCTCCGACTCAGAAATTTTTCAAGGTCATCGCCATCGACCCAGTCAATAAGCATGAACTCAAGGCTGACGGACCAACTCTTCTCCCCTCGCTTGACCTTCCGGATCGATTGCAGCAATCGGGGTGCTACGACGTTCCGGTGAGCTAGTGAACGCGTGAGAAGGAACTCCTCAGCGGGATCGATCGTCTCCTCGTAACCGGGCTTGATGAACTTCGCGCTGTGGTGAAGTCCGGTCCTCGTATCCCTAACCCGGAAGACGTACGTCAGGCCCCCCGAATTATTCACCTCCTGGATAACCCATCTGTCGTCCAATTCGTCGCCGACCTTGAAGGGCAAAGGCTGCCCGGTTGGCTCGGTCAGGAGTTCGTGAACATTGCAGCCGTTGCTCGGCCGGTCCTCCGGTGAGTCAGCGAGACACTCAGCCAGAACTTCGGTGAGCCTCTCGCCTCCGATCGCCGAGTCTTCGGCGTTGTCCAGGAGGTGACGCAGGACCTTCGCAGCGGAGTAGACGTCGGACATCTCGCTAGCTTCGAACGGGTTTGAGACGACTTCGGGAGCCGCGTAATCGTCATCGACGTCTTCCGGCCTCATGATGTCCGTTATTGTCAACATCTCGGGAGCTCGGGCGAAGTCGAAGTCGGAGAACTTGACTTTTTCGCCAACCAGCCAGACGGACGCCGGTCGGATATTTCGGTGAACGCACTGGTCCTCACCCCCCTTCATGTGAAGTTCGCCGAGTGCCTTGAAAACCAAACGGGCGTATTCCTCGACGAGCTCGATCGGCATCGCTTCACCGATCAACAGGCCAAGAAACGATTCTCCTCGCGGATAAGGAGCGCTTACGACCACGTAAGACCCAATCTGCTCAGCGTGGCACGGAACCACGAGATCGGGGTTCGTCTCCGATAATGCCGTTATGACCTCGGCGTCATGAAGCGCCCGCCTGACAGTGTTATTTCTCTCATCGTCGTCAGCGAGCAGATCCAGCCGAAAGCGTTTCAGCCGGTATTTCTGTTCGCGTCCGAGGAGCGTCGAGGTGGCGGTCCAAATCTCCGAGCCGTCGTTCCGTTCTTCCTCGAGGTCTTCCAGCTTGAAGGATCCGAACGTCCTCGTATCGATTGGGGAAACGTCCACCGTGAGACTGTCGAAAACGATCTCTGCCGCGTTGGGCTTTCCCGGGGGTAGTTGAGCCTGAGGATGCCGGGGGTCTTGCTCCAACCGTTCAAGCAAGTCTTCGGCCATGACCGTGTGTTGGGCGGATCTAGAGTTCTCCGGGAAATCCGGTGCGGTTGCCTGGTCACCGAGGGGGTCGGCTATAACGACGAGATAGTCGATGTGGAACCCCTTGAACTCAGTGTTCTTTTTGATCCACGTGGCGAGCTTTTTTGATTTCGATTCCGTCACTCCGACCGGTGCTTGCTGAACCCAATCGCCTTCGAAGAACTGGTTCGGCATCAGCCAGTTGGAGTCGGTACCGCGAATCGGTCCAGCCCATTCCTTCACTTCGATCAGGTAGCCGTATCCCGAATTCGATAACGCAATTGCGTCGCATTCACGCCAACGGCTGCCACTATCGGGAAACTTGACGTTGGAGATCACGAACCACTCGGCGTCGTCCGCTTCGAACTCGTTGCGCAACAGTCTTGCGACCCGGCGCTCGCCTTCGTTGAGGACCCTGTCGTATTCGAAGAATGGCATTAGGGCACTCTCATGAGGCCGGTTCCTCGTGCTCGGTACATTGGTTAATGAGTTTGCCAAGCTTCTTGGCATTGTCTCCGAGCAGGTTGGCCGGTGCGCCTTGGCGCCGTTCACGAGACTCGTCGAAAACGTCAGGCATGGTCCAGTACCCGTCATTGCCCGTAATGGGCCCCTCCCAGCCTTTGGTTTCGACCAGGGTTCCGCATCCGACCGGTGAGAGAGCTACCCGTCGCACTCTCACCCCCTATTATGAGATTCATCAAGCCTGGAGTTCCCGACGACAAACCAACCATCAGGTAGGTGACTACGAAGTGGATGCAGGGCTGACCTCTCAGCCCCACTTACCGGCTCTTCGGTACGGTGCGCTTGGACCACCATGGAAAGCTCCAATCCAGGTCACTGAACACTCTCTGGACAGGCCAACAATCTATCCCTAACCACTACTCTTCTTCCAGCTCGGACCGTTACGTGCTTTGGACCCATCCACTCAACTGTGGTGACCTTATAGATATTGAAATCCAGGAGAACGATTAAGTCCGAAGGGCCGTCGGAACGAATCGGTTTACGAGAATGGGAGCAATGACGATTGAGCTCGGGCCAGCAGACGAGAAAACCTCTCGTAGGATGAGGAAAGTTCGTCGATCCGGTTCGGAGATTGAGCTTCGCCTACGGCGAGAATTGCACCGGCGTGGGTTACGTTATCGGGTCAACCTCCATGGCCTTCCAGGTACCCCCGACGTGGCGTTTACCCGGGTGAAGGTCGCCGTGTTCGTGGACGGATGTTTCTGGCATCGGTGTCCGGTCCATGGAACCGAACCAAAGTCAAATGGGCCTTGGTGGAAGGAGAAGTTGGACGCGAACGTAGAACGGGACCGGAGGAAGGACGCTGAACTCGAAGTACTCGGGTGGCTACCGGTCCACATCTGGGAACACGATGACCCGGTAGAGGCTGCTTCTCTCATTCACCGGTTGTGGTCGGAACGTGGTGCTTCAGCGTTGCGGTAGACCGGCCGACAGGGCGGATATGGCTGCCGCGTAGCCGAGCGGCATAGGGACCGCGTCACCGATCCATTTGGTCAGCTGCCCAGAGGGCGGGGGCTTACCATCCAGCAGGAACCGGTAGGTGTCGGGGAATCCCTGGAGCCGTGCGGCCTCCCTTGGGTTGAGGGTTCGCCGTCGGGTTGGGTGCACGTACCTACCTCGTCCTGGGGTGAGGAATCCGGTGGTGATGGTCCCGGCCGGACGGTCGCCGTACATCCGACCGTAAACCGAGGTATACGAAGTCCCTTCCCGGTGTTTTTCATTGTGCAACTCGACGGGGAGGTCGAACACGTCCTCGTCGTGGAGGTAGGCGATCCGAGCCAGGTTGTCTTGGGTGTAGGCGGCCTGACGGTACATGTGGTGTTCGTCGGGGTCGGCATCTTCGAAGTCGCCAATCGCCCACATCACCGAAAGAGGCGGTCGTCCCTTCGGTAAGGCAAGAGCTTCTGCCACGTGGTGCAGGTAGGCCGGCGATGTGTGCTTGCAGGCGATCAAAAAGAACCGCGACCGGTTCTGGGGCCAACCCATGGCACCGGCTTTGAACACTCCGGTTTCGACCCTGTAGCCGGCTTCCAGGAAGAGCTGTTTGGCGGTGTCGACGACACTTCCATGATCGTGGATGACCGCGGGAACGTTTTCGATTATCACGACCGGGATGTCGAGCGCACAGGCGACGGCCGGAACGTATAGGTAGTCCTCGTTACGTCGATCGTTCCTCCGAGTGTGGTTGTTCAAATTGGAATGCCCTTGACAGGGTGGCCCAGCGAGCAAGACGTCAACAGCATCTGTGTCGGTAAGAGTCGCCCAACGATCGTCGATCATCTCCGGCTGATTCGACCAGCGGGCATCCTCGGCGATCCCTCGGACAGCGAAATCGACCAGGGCGCTGACCTGGCCCTTTATCGCCCTGTCCGGGTCGGTTCCATGGTTCTGGGCGTAGACATCGACCGCAGATCCGTCTTCGTCGATAGCACCCACACTGAAGAACTCGTATCCTGCTTCACGACAAAACTGTTTGACTCCTTGTGCCAGGCCGCCCGAACCACAGAAAAGTTCGGCTACGCGCAAAGCGCCGCGGGAGTCCCTGGCGACGGGCTTCTCGCCCTTCAGGTAGGCGTACCACCAGTTCGCAAGTTCGTCGGTTTCCCCACGGTAGACCCCAGTCGTGTCGACGGTCGATTCATACTCGTCACCGTCAAGGTAGATGATGCGGGTGAGCTTCTCGTCGGTACGGATGAACTGGTTCCACCCGAACAGACTGAGCTCTTGTGCTTGAACGTTCATGCCGACTCGATGATGGCACAAAGATGTGTCAACGTCGAGCAACTATCCCATCAATCTGGGTCTTCGGATGAGGCCGGCCAGTGTGAATCGACGTAGTCGGCAGCTTCACCCGGGTGGTATTCGATGGTAACCACGTTGGTGTTGGTCCGGTTCATGGTTCTGGCCACCGCTCGCAACGACCGCGCCGGAAGCCGGTCACGCGCGTATCGGTCGGCCAAGGCGCGGGTAACCTCGGGTGAGTAGCTGGTGTTGACTCCGAGGATGTGGGATTGCCACAGGTCGGTGGCCTTCGGCGCCTCGTAGGCCAGGTCGTAGTTGCCGTCCCGGATGGACAGCCTGCCACGGTTGAAGGTTCGGACCAGCACCGTGACGGTCTGGTTCTTCGCATCAACGTACCGAGCGTATTTTCTGGCGTCGCCGGTGGCGAAGGCCTTCTCCCGCCAGGAGACGAACCACCAGAACCTGGTCAACGCCAGGTACCGCCAGAAGCCCGGGTCGTCCAAGGCTTCCGGGGGGAGCTCACAAGCGGTGATGGCGGAGTGGAGCGGTCCGGCGATGCGACCTTCGAATCGGTCGGCGTCCGACTTCACCTCGGGTGTCTTGAGGAAGGCCGCGTGGAGTTCTCGCATCGTGGGCAGCAACCTGTCGAGTGGTTTTAGGTTGACCTCTGCTCCAGCGCCGACCCATCGGGCATTTTCCTCAGCCAAGACTGGGGCGGGTTGGTCGAGAAACCAGCGGGTCAAGCGACTGGTCACTTCGACGGTGAGGATCGGGTAGCGCATCAGTCGGCCCCCCGCACGAGCTCTCGCATGTCCTTGTCCAGTTTCCTTTTCCCCGGTTGGTCGGCGGACATCCACGATTCGATCTCGGCTACGAACGCTTGGGGCCTGCTGGCGACCATCTCAAAGAACGCTTCCTTCTGGTCCGGTTCGACTCGGCCCTTGGTGTTCCGAGCGGCCCTGTTGAGGATCCGATCGAGGATCGACCCCTCCATGGTCGGGATTAGTGCGCTATCGCCCTTCCGGGCGAGTTCGACGCTGGCCCGGTAGATAATGGCGGTGGCGACGTCGAGCCCCAACTGTCTTTGGATCACCAAGGCTCCCGGGGTGTTGGGTGTAGCCGCAAGTTGGTCGAGGAGGGCTTTGTCGACGTAAAGAGTGACGTCCTCATCGTTGATCGCTGGGTTGGTCGGGTCTTCGAGTTCCACGTAGCGGATGACTCCCGGTTCGAGGTCGTACCGGTCGCGAATGACATCGGTCAACGGTTCGATTTGGAACCCGCTATCACCGAGTTCGGTACCGACCTTGAAGGTGGCCCTGGCGAGCCACGTGCCTTTCCTACTAGGTCGTAACGGTCGACGGGGGACGGTCCTGGCTAGGCACAGGTTTACCGAGAGGGTGAACCCGTGGAAGACCGCAGACATTGCTTCGGGCCGGTTTCCGATCACCGCGATGGTCTCGGTGGGTCGTCCTCGAATCATTTCGGTCAGGGATTTGGAGAAGACCACCTCGGCGAGACGGCGAAAGGGGCTGGTGGCTACGGCCAGGACCACGAGGTCCGCTTCGGTGTAATCGAGTTCCCGTGCGGTCCGAGCGAGTTCCTCCACAAAGGACAGATAGTTCTCGTCGGAGTCCGCGAAACGGATCGAGATCTCGCTTTCGCGCAAGGCCCTCTCCTGGGTGCGGATGCTCGCTTCGTTCTCGCAGGTCTCGGTACCGACCTGAAGGACTACCCGATCGAACGCTTCCTGGCATCCCGAAACGCCGAGGTAGGGACGCACGATGCGTCTCTCGGAATCAGGCATTGCCGTAGTTCTCCGGTTGTTCCAGGCGTTCGGCCGATGGAAGGAATTCGCCGCTCCAGTCCGCGTGGTGAGGGTCCGATCGCAACGACAATTCGATGCCGTTCTCGCCGAGGCTTCCGAGCAGGGTCAACTTGCCGAGCTCTTCGTCCTCCAGTTCGAAACCGTCGGGGACGTCTTCGAGCACCATTCCCCACGGTTCGCCGAGGTGACCGTCTTCGACCAGCCGGTAGGAGATCCGGATCCTGACCGGAAACGGAGATTCCTCGATGACTCGCTCCATGGGAGCGAATCTCAGCTTGGCGCGGGAACGGATCAGCCCTTCGGTGCCGGGGGCCTGTTCCGGACCGAGCTCAAGAAACCGGAAGCTGATCTGTCGGGGCGGGCCGGGATCGACCGGCTTCTTACGCTGACCGGTCCTGCCTTCGATCAAGTTCTTCATGAAGTTGTCGAACTCCCGCAGGGTTACTCGGTTCAGCGACGACGTGGGTGGTCTTAGGGCCCGTCGGAACGCTCCGACCTGGGTTCTGATCCTGGCCATCACCTCGCTCGAGAGGGAATAGGCGTCGCCTGGTACCTCTTCGGCGATCCGCCGCGTGGGCCAGTCGTCGTGCAGGGGTGGTTCGGTGGCCGCCAGCAGGTCGTTGGCTTCGGGCCCTGCGACGAACACCCCTCTCACGAAAGGTGCCGCAGCACCGCAATCAAGATACTTGACGACCATTCGTGGGCCCCTGACCAGGGCGACGAGGCTCTTGTGGTCCTGTAAAGGGTCGTCCGGGCCCGGCCAGGACCAGCCCCCGGGGGTCGTATCGGCGACCAATGCGACCGCACCTGGGGAGACGATCCGGTCGCCGGAGCCGGGAAGCTCAATGTCCCTTAGGTAACCGAGCTTCGAGTCGTTGCCGACCTTGTCGCCATGATGCAACCCGTATGCCTTGATGAAGGCCCGCAAAGCATGGTCGGTTCTTGGGCGGGGTGCCCACTGGTCACCATGGTGGTCAACGACAGTTACATCGAAGTTGACCTTCGGGCTTTCGATGGCGGGCCACCAGTAGCGCTCGACCGCTTTGATGAGTTCGTCTGGCCCCACTGTCGGGTTGATGACCAGGAACGTGGAACCCAATGAAGTCGGGTCTACTGGGTCGCGGGGTCGCATACGCAGACGTGTGGCCCACGAATCCGCTTCGGTGTCCTCGTAAGGTCTGCCGGATTCAGCGAGGCGGGCCCAGCCGTTGAAATCACGACCGTCGAGTGAATGCGCTCCCCAGTAGGTCATCCCGAGGAACCGGCGGGTCACGTCATCATCCTCCCGTTCGGCGAATGCGCTGTAGCCAAGCACGACGCGCGCCCCCGATGCCCTGATCAAACCGGCTTTTCCTTGACCGTACGAGCCACCCAATCCGGTTCGCTTGAGGGTGAAACCTACGGTAACCATGGCCAGCGACATCTTGGATCGTTGGCCGACGAAAGGTCCGTACATACCAGTGGTTCCGGTCTCGACCACCCGCATGATCCGCAATGGGTGGGCCTCATCCTCAATCCGTTCGAGAACTGTCGAGTCGGCGACCGCTGTCTTGTCCGCGGGGAGTCGAGCCGCCCGTTTCGCGAGGTCGGCCAGCCCGGCGGATTCGACGAACACCGTCTTTTCGGGCCCTTCGAGCTGTTCGAACTGGAACTCCAGCCGGAAGGGCGGGCATTCACCTTCCGGTGCGTCGGTTTGGCGTTCGAGGGCGCTATCCCACGAGTTCTGGATCGCCTCGCGGGCGAGAAGCGCTGCCCCGTCGGTTGGAGATTCCATAGCTAGGACGCCGGGGTTCGCGTAGGTGTAGTTGCGGACCAATCGTCCAACGTCCCCGGAGACGTTGGAACGAAGAGCGTCGGTCTCTTCAAACACCCACCGGTCCGAACCCATGCGTTCAGCACCCAACCTTCGAATGGGTGTTCCGTGCCGTGCGATGCCGCGCCTGCGGGCTTTCCGCCTGGTGTTTCTCGTGAGGATGGAACACGGTGAACGCTCTCAACGCTAATACGGCCGCGCACCACGCCGGTCGGACATCTGCGCTTACGACACGATATTGGTTAGTTCGGTCTTTCGCGAATAAGATGCGCTCATCCGGGCTTGGGACCAGTGGCCGGAAACGATCACGGGTTCTTCTTCCTCTTTCATCGCCGCACTTTCGCCGCTCTCCGGAGCAGCCCGAGCCGACAGGATCTACTCTCACCGGATGATGGAGTTCGCTTTCGACGATCTTGACTCGGCTGATTTGGTGGTAGATGCCACCTATTTCGGGGGATTGAGTGGGAACGTCGGGGACGATCCGATTTCGAGACTCCTGCGGGTCGGTGACCACGGGGTCGGAAACATGGGCGGGGTTCAGGTACAGCGGTTCGCCGCCCGACTGTCTCTCGCTGGTCGCCCTGTACACCAGTGGCATGGATCGCGATTGGCCCGACACCCTGGATCCGCAGACGGGTCTGTTCATCTACTTTGGTGACAACAAGACACCCGGCCAGGAAATCCACGAGACGAGCCGCGGCGGGAACCTGATCCTCAAGCACGTGTTCGCGGCCACCCACGCCGGTGAGGGACACGTCCCACCGTTCTTCATATTCGAGAAGTCGGGACCCGGTCGGAACGTGACCTTCAAGGGGTTGGCCGCTCCTGGGGGAGCATCGCTGAGCTCCGACGAGGACTTGAACGCCATCTGGCGCACAACCGGGGGCAAGAGGTTCCTAAATTACCGGGCCACGTTCACAGTCCTGGACACTGCGATCATCAGCCGGCAATGGCTCACCGAACTCTACGGCGGTGATCACCTCGGTGAACATTGCCCCGAAGCGTGGCGGCGCTGGCGAACCTCTGGGAGGTATGTAGCGCTCACGGCACCGAGGACCGTCGAGCACCGTTCGGAATCTGACCAACTGCCCGAGGACGAGGAAGGGTTGCGGATCCTCGAAGCAATCCACGAGCACTTCAGCCCGCAACCGACTCGGTTTGAGGAATGCGCCGCAGCCATCTGGCAGATGATCGAGCCGAACGCGTCGGATGTCTCGGTAACCCGACCCAGCCGCGACGGCGGCCGTGATGCGATCGGACGCCACTACCTGGGCCCAGCTGGTGACAAGGTTACGGTCGATTTCGTGCTGGAAGCCAAGTGCTACGCGCCTGACAACGCGGTCGGTGTCAAAGAAGTAAGCCGTCTGATCTCCAGACTCCTTCACCGGCAATACGGCGTGCTGGTCACCACGTCGTCTCTGGGCAAACAGCCGTACCAGGAGATCCGCGAAGACGGTCATCCGGTAATCGTCGTGTCGGGGCGTGACATCGTCGACACGCTGCGCGCCAAGGACCTCGCCACCGAGGATGCGGTACGGGATTGGCTTGTCAGCCGGTTCCCTCTTTGATAGGCCTGCTCAGAACTAGTGATGGTCAACCAAGGGCCTTCACTGCTGCTTTTGTGACGTGTCGGAGCTGGACCTAACCGAAAGCCGTTTCGGGTTTGACCCACGACTAGTGACGCTCAACGAAATCAACGGCGAATCTGGGTCTGAGTCGGTGGCGGCTGCCGCTCAAGTGTTCCCGCCGCTTCGCCTCAACAGACTTCCCATACCCAACCACCCTGAGCGCACCTTCGAGCTTCAGGCCATGTGGCCCTACTGGCATCCACCATACGGACAGCACCCTTGGCAGACCGTCAGACGACATGGTCCTGAACAAGACCACACAACCGATCTATAGAACGGCCCAAGAAACTGCCGTTCACGAATTGGGCCCGCTATTCCTGTAACCGTCTTCATCGGCCTCGAACCACTGATCTCGGTTCTCGAAATCAGACTCATCGATAAAGGAGCGCAAATCTTCTCCGCGAAACCGAAACGGTTTCGTCGGGTCGACACCACTTACAGAATCCGGGATCCGTCCACTCCGCCTGTGATCGAGTTCGGATCGGTTGGATCGTGATATTGGGCCTCGAGACACGGCATGTGGGCCCTCACGCAGGATCTGAAGGATCTCATCTCCGTAGTTTTCTGCAGTTCTAGGCCCGATTCCCCTTACCGCCAACAACTCTTGATGATTCCTCGGTCGGGTCTGAACCAACTCCTCCGCCGTCGCGTTGTCGAAGACGACATACGCAGGGATGCCTTTCTCCCGAGCCTTGTTACTCCTAAACGACTTCAGCCGCTGGACGAGGCGGTTGGAATCACCCGATAGTTCTGCAGAAGTATCAGGTCGGACATCTTCCGAATTCTTGACAAGGGCCACCTGAGCCATCTCGAAGAGGGTGTTCACAGGCAACCTGGGATCGAATCCTTTCAACAACTCAACAAACTGGGTGAAGTCGTTCTTTACTCCCTCCGGAACTATCTCGAGGTCCTCCCAACCAAGACCGGATCCGATGTGATCAGAGACATCCTTGCCGATTGCTGCCTGCAAGACCTCCACCGCTGAACCAGTCTCACGTAACTCCCCTGCTACATGTAGGGCGTGGGCCAGGCCGCTGTCGTCTCTATCTGCGATAACGAAAACAATTGCTCCGGCCAATGATTCAG
>PVBE010781234.1_pt1 | contig 17270 bp, 19 predicted proteins | sample 1631181 | NCBI WGS metagenome assembly PVBE01 (sample SAMN08397723, study PRJNA350692) | Marine metagenome, whole genome shotgun sequencing project. | isolation source: water | place: Pacific Ocean | collected 2012-04 | reverse complement strand
CAAAATGATGTCATACCAAGAGCACGGGGAGATGCAGCAAAAATTTTACAAGAAGCTGAGGCTTACAAAAAGCAAGTTGTTGCATTAGCCGAAGGAGAAGCAAGTCGGTTTTTAGCAATATATAATGAATACAAAAATGCTAAACAAGTCACTCAGGAAAGAATGTATCTTGAAACCATGGAAAAAGTTTTGGCAGGTATATTACGAGCCGCGCGACCAATCGTCTGAACGATAGACGTTTCTGATCTCAAAAATCCTTCCTTATCTGCGTCCAATATCGCCACAAGCGTCACCTCAGGAAGATCGAGACCTTCACGAAGCAAGTTGACTCCAACAACAACATCATAAACCCCTTTTCTAAGGTCAGTAAGAACAGTGATTCGATCAAGAGTGTCTACTCCAGAATGAAGATATTGAACCTTAACCCCTTTTTCAATCAAAAACTCCGTAAGATCCTCTGCCATCTTTTTGGTAAGCGTTGTTACAAGAACGCGCTCTTTCTTTTTGGCTCTTTTCTGAATCTCTTCGATAAGATCTTCAACCTGTCCTTTGTTTTTCTTTGTTTCGCTCACTGGTCTGATTGTAACCACTGGATCCACAAGACCTGTTGGTCGAATAATCTGCTCGACTATTTCATCTGAAACATCTTTCTCATAAGGACCAGGTGTTGCGCTGACATACAAAACATCACCAACACGATCTTCAAATTCATCAAATCGAAGAGGGCGATTATCTTTTGCACTTGGAAGTCTAAATCCGTGTTCTACTAAAGAACTTTTCCTCGCCTGATCACCGTTATACATAGCACGCACCTGCGGAATGGTAACGTGAGACTCATCAATAATAGTCAGAAAATCGTCTGGAAAATAATTCATGAGAGATTCTGGAGCATCACCAGGCTTTCTACCATCAAAATGTCTCGAATAATTCTCAATTCCATTGCAATACCCAACTTGTTCAATAAGCTCTAAATCATAACGAGTTCTCCTGGACAACCGTTCTGCTTCAAGTACGTGTCCATCTTTTTCGTATTCTTTCAACCGGTCCTGCAATTCTTTTCTTATAGACTTTAGGGCTCCTTTTTTTCGTGAAGTAGATACCACGTAATGTTTTGCTGGAAACAACCAAATATCTTCAAACTCTCCAATAACTTTTTTGGAAACAGCATCAAGCTCTTGAATCAATTGGACCTGCTCTTCTTCAAAATGCAATCGATATACCACCTCCAAATTAACAGGCATGAGCTCAATAACATCTCCGCGGACCCTGAAAGTACCTCGAGTCAAATCTGCGTTTGTACGATTAAATTGCATCTCAATCATCAAGCGTAGAAGTTGTGCTCTGTTAATCTCATCACTACCTCGCTTCACATGCAAAACCGTTCCCTTATACTCCTCTGGTGAGCCGAGGTTATAAATACAAGAAACAGATGCAACAATAATCACATCACGTCTTGATAGAATCGCTTGTGTAGCAGCATGACGAAGTCGATCAATCTCTTGATTAATCATTGCTTCCTTTTCAATGTAAGTATCACTCCTTGCTAGATACGCCTCAGGTTGATAGTAGTCGTAATAACTCACAAAATACTCAACAGCGTTATCTGGAAAAAACTCCCGGAACTCATTACAAAGCTGAGCAGCGAGGGTTTTGTTATGGGCAATAACAAGTGTAGGTCTTTGCACTCGTTCAATCACGTTTGCGACAGTATAAGTCTTTCCTGAACCTGTAACACCAAGAAGTGTTTGTAGTTGCTTACCAGAATTCAAACCATCCACGAGTGCATCGATGGCCTTGGGTTGATCTCCGGACGGTTTATAGTCAGATTGTAGTTTGAATTTCATATTTATAGACAACAAATGCCCCCTGGAAAAAAGTTCCTAGGGGGTGGGATCTCTATTTGTAAGACAAGGATACCAAGCTCAATCAACATGTCAAACAATTGAAAAACCCCCGATCAAATCGAGGGTTGAGTACTCATCTGAGAATCAAGAAACGCGTGCTTCTCGAATCTGAGATGATGAAATGTCGCGACGGAAGCTGACTCCGTGGAACAGTTTCTCGAAACACCGAGGAATCGGAAGCTCGTCAACGGTCAGGAACTTGCCTTCCACCACTCGACCAACAACGTAAAACGTCGTTCCCAGATCCTGGAATGTCTCGAGTGCTTTGAGCAAACCCTCGTAGCCTTCGTAGTAATTCGGGTTCAGAAGATGCATCGCTGCATCCGCACCAACAACCATCGAAACACCCGGGTATGCCCGAGCCTTGTCGATGTAGAGAGGTGCACAGTCCGTCACGATCACGGAAGCGAACGCTCTGAACTGGTTGAGACGATCTCCGAGCACATCCTCAGGGATCTTGCCCTTGTTGGGATGCTCGTTGGTGAGCTCGTGAACCACCGTCCGTCCCGTCATCTGCTCGATCATCTCCGAAAGGCCGATGTGCCCATCGTGAAGAGGGGCAAACGAACCAGGAAAGAGAATCACTTCGTCTTCGAGACCTTCGAGAGACGGTCTGTAGAACTGCTCCACCGATCGCTCACGTTCCACCTCCGGATCACGACCATTCCAGGAGACGAGCCCGTAAGGGAAATCGTCACCGACCTGGTAAGCACGAAGATGAAACAGCGGATCCTGATCACCGCTTGCGGCGTCAGGGATAGCGCTGCCGACCATCGGCAGACCAAGGAAGTCCAGAAGCGCGTTGAGAGTGCATAGATCTGCGAATTCCCCCTGACGAACACGAAAGATCATTCTCAGAACATCCTCGTGCACATCACCATCGAACTTCTCGAGCTCGTTCGAATAGAGCCCGACACGCATCGGTGTGAAAGCACAGACATGCACTCGATCACTCCCCCTGCGATCGCGACCAGTGGTCACTGCGCTTGTCATGGCAAGACCGATCACGTCGGGATTCGAATCGCCATTCAAGCGAGCCTTCTCCATTCCGTGCCAGTACGCTCTTGCGGCAAGCTGCTCCGCAGCGAACTGATCAGAGAAGCTGAACAGTGGTTCACGACCGAGGAAGTCGATGAATTCCTGACGGTTGTAGACGAACCGGAATCCGAGAAGATTCTTCGAAGCATTGGGTTGTGACCAAAGCGCCTGAAGCAATCCACCGGTTGCCCCAGTCGTCACGACATAGACCTGTTTACCGCTTTCACGAAGCGAAGTAATGGCCTCAATGACATGATGGGGCTCAGCAAACAAACTGAACATGATTCCTCCGTTGTGTGCGAGCTTGAATACCCGACGAGCAAAACTAACAAAAAAAGCCGGTTTTGTCAACCGACTTTCCTTTATTTTATACTATTTTCCTTCAATAACGTTCACAACCTCTGGTGGAACTTTTCGATCCCATTCTCCACCGGTTTTTATAGCTTCTCTGATCTCCTCTCCACTGATTCCAGGAACTTCTTTGATCCACTGAAAGTCTACACCTTTATCTTCAAAGCATTTTTTCGTATGTTCGTTTCCTGTCCAAACCTTATCGAAAGGTCCGACATCAGAGATACAATGAGCAGCCCAATCAGCATCTTCTTCAAAGTCAGGAATTTCCACAAGATTGATATCAAATACGGGAATCAGATCCTGTGCTTGAAGAGCACGCTGAATCATGTCCTTTCGCTCTTGAACAGAATAAGGATTATCCTCATCTTTTGGTTTATTTGAACTTCCAATCCCGATGATGATTTTACTACAAACTTTAGTCATCCCCTCGACAACCAAAAGATGTCCATTATGAAATGGTTGAAATCTCCCAGGGAAAAACGCGACGTGCTTTTCATCAGACATAATAGTATTGTTACGGATGTATTGTGACACAAGATAGCAAACAAGTGAAGGATTGATAAAAGTCAATTTTTTAGCTATTATTACTTGTCTCTTGAGGACCCTCGTAGCTAGGCAAGCTGCACAAACAACGGTGTCATCATGACAAATCGTATATTGTTGGCCTTCGGGCTTTTTCTCGTTTTCGCGGGAGGTGTGCTGCTCATGACCAAGGAAGGCCTCGAGTCCCTCGGGTTCATGGTCATAGTCATCGACTTCGCGCTTCTGCAACTCAGTCTTCCTCTTCTGAGGAAGCAGATTGCACGAGTGAAGAGCGAGCTTCCCAAGATTCGTCAACGAGGCCCAGGATGATGGGATTGATCAAAAAGAACACCTTCCTGACTCTCGTTTTCCTCTTGACCGCACTTCTTGCAGCAACATTCTTCTTGAATGAAATGATTGGACAGGGAATGGTCTGCATGACCATATTCTTGTTCAGTGGTCTGGGCATCATTGTCCTGCAGTTGACTGAAATCAACCTTCGAATCAAAAACATCGCAAGCCAAAACACAGGCGATGCACCAAAATTCGGAGATGTGGGTTTCAAAGGTTCCTGGACACCCTCACCCGCGTTCGATGCGCTCGTGAACTCAGGACACGAACCTGACCCGATGAACCCAGCGTTCAAGTAGGCTGCAATGAACAGAATACTCTCAACGATAATCATTATGATGGTATCCTTCGCACCATTTCTCGGAGGAGATATCGAAACAATCACGACCGCAGGTTTCGTGGCAATCCATCTACTCATTTCAAGCTCTCCCAACATGGGATAATAATGAGTAAAACAATGCTCCCGATTCTCGGTAGAGCACGACGTACACCCGTCAGCAAAAGCGCCCTCGCGCGCGACCGACCGCTGCCGGGTGCTTTTGTTTGGATTGACAGAATACAATTTTCAACTATTATATGTAGTCCTTTGTGACCCCTCGCGACTGGGTCAGTCGTACGAACACAAGGAGTCGAGAAAATGGAAATCCTAACAAACTTTCTCGATCTCGTACTCTCTTCGTTATCAACAATCACCATTGGTCTAATCTCTGTATTTGCTGGAACAAAGGGGTAGCCAAATCAGTCGCACAAATCCGAAATCATGGAAAAAGGATTGAAGGAGTAGCACTGCTGATCTGGATGTTCATCTCAATCGGTCTTCTGATCAGCGCTACGACCTACCTCTCATTGTCACAATCAACCCCAGAGGCTACCTACGGTGCATTCCTTACGGGGATAGGGTTCACCTTCATAACTCTGCCCATCATCATTTGTTTTCCGGACACGAAATAAAACAAGGAACTAACCCGACAACAAAACACTCGTTGTCGGGTGTTTTGTTTTAAGGAACCAATCTGCCCATCAAAGGCTTGATCCATTCTCGAAAATATTGTACGATCTTGTCGTTCAACGTTACGCTTTATTGCTCACTGCCATATTCCCAGATCGTCTAATGGCAGGACGCCTGGTTTTGGTCCAGGTAATCGGGGTTCGAATCCCTGTCTGGGAACCAAAGTAAAAACACCGACTTGTTCGGTGTTTTTACTTTGGAAATATTTTACAATGAAACTTGTTTGAAATCTAAATCTTCTCCATAAAATAAAGAGGCTAATTCTGACACATCACCGCTTTTTGTTGTGAAGTATTGCCTATCTCCCGTTCTAGAAATAGCTTCATTCAACTCTTGATGATTATTAAGATACTCCGAAAGTTTTTCTGCAACAATCTCCCCCTGACCAACAACTTGAATACCCTCACCAATACTCTTCTCAAACAAATTCTTAATGAGAGGAAAATGAGTACAAGCAAGCATGACCTCATCTACCATTTTATCTTTCGTCATCATCTTCTCGACATATTCATTTACCAAGCCATTAATTTTTGAGCCAGTCACTTCTCCATTTTCAATCAAGTCAGTAAGCCCAGGACATGCAACTTGAGTAACATCGATATGCCTTCCTCCTGATTGTGCAAAATGCTCCAACTCATTCACATAGGCCATAGAACGAACAGTTGCCTCCGTTCCAAAAATACCAATGTGTCCTGCTGTTGAATTTTCAACAAGCCATTCTGCCGCAGGACGTATAATACCAAGTACACGCTTACCAGGATATTCATTAGGAAGAACTTCCTGTTGAATTTGCCGAAGTGCTTGTGCACTCGCGCTGTTACAAGCAAACACAACTAAAGGACATCCTTGATCAAATAAAAAACGCACTCCTTCAAGTGCAAACTGAAAAATCTCTTCGTGTGAACGCACTCCGTAAGGTGCGCGTGCATTATCACCTAGATACACAGTCGAAACATCTGGAAGTGCTTTGTGAATTGGCTTAAGCACCGTAAGTCCTCCATACCCAGAATCAAATACTCCAAGCATATTAAACGCGCAAATAACGCTTCATTGCCAAATAAGTTGATAAGCAAGTTACAAATACAAGTCCCGCAAACTGAACCCCATAGATCAATAAACCGTTTGCTTCAAAATATTGAATGAGGCCCAAATCTGCACCACCAAAGAATGCTCCCAATCTTAAATTCAAAAACGATACAGTCGGGAACATGATCGCAATCACAAGCATCACAGTAATCGCACTAAGTATAATCATTTCAAGCAAGAATGGTGCGCGAACAAACCAGTTAGAAGCACCTACAAGCTTCATGATACCTATCTCTTCACGATGAACCACAAGACTCATTCTGACTGTATTGAGAATAATAAAGATAGCTATAAGAAAGAACACAGCAGACAGTCCTATGCCGAATATTTTAATTTGATCAGTTGTATTACGAATATTCGTCACAACATTCTCATATTTTGAAAAGTCCATCTCTCGAATCGAATCTCGAAACTGAGGATTATCAAGAGCATCGATAATAAATTCAAAATCCTTTGTCTCATGCGCTTTAATGATAAGCATTGGACCAAAAGGATTTCCACCAACCTCATCAAGTGAAGACAAAATCGTTTCGTCACTCGCATGAGTCTGAACAAACTGCTCCAGAACTGTATCTGCTTCAATAAGTCTCACATCACGCACTTGCCCTAGACCTCGCAGATATTCCACAGCAACCGCAACAGTATCTTCTGAAACATGATTATGAAAATCAACAGAAACTTCTACACGATCCTCAACAACACCAATTGCTTCTGTCGTAACATAATTCAAAACAAGAAGAACGTTTATAGTTAATAGCGTAAGCACAAGCATGCTAATAGTCACAAAAGACAACCAAAAATTTCTCCAGAAATTCTGAAAGGCAAATTTTGTAACTCGGTAAGAAGAGATGAACATAATCTATAATTTATAACGACCTTCCTCTACATCAGAAACTACTTTTCCATCATCAAGAGTAATCACACGCTTTTTCAATCGATTCACAACCTCTCTGTCATGTGTAACAAGAACAATCGTTGTTCCAAACTCATTAATCTTCTTTAAAAGATCAATAATTTCATGAGTATTCAAAGTATCCAAGTTCCCTGTCGGCTCGTCAGCAATAAGAACCTTAGGTTGATGAGCAAGAGCTCGACCAATCGCCACACGCTGCTGTTCTCCACCAGAAAGCTGAGTAGGATATCGATACAACTTTTCCTCGAGATTCACAATCTTTAAAACCTTAGGAACAATATCTTTAATACGCCTTGGTCCTACACCAGCAACCTCAAGAGCAAAAGCAATATTTTCGTACACTGTCTTACGCTTTAAAAGTTTAAAATCCTGAAAAACAACTCCGAGCTGCCTTCTAAGAAGTGGGATATCTCGATCTTTTATTTTTGTAATATCCCATCCGCCGATTTTAACCACACCTCGAGAGGGGCGCTCTTCCGCAAACAACAGTTTGGCTAGAGTTGATTTTCCAGTACCGCTCTGACCAACAATGGAAACAAATTCACCTGGACGGATATGCAAACTCACACCGTCAACTCCGACAATGTTTGGGTGATACGTTTTTGATACATTTTTTATACGAATCATAGTTATTGCAACAATTTTACACTCACTTCAATAATACCTGCACCGAGAGACGCCAGTTGTTTAAACGCAACGGCATCTAGATCGATAATTCTATCCGGATGAACAAATCGATCTGGTCCATAATCATTCACCACAACCGTAACACTCTTTTCTGGTTTATCTACTCTCGTAACCACAAGATGGCTTCCTTTTGGAAAATCAGGCGATGCAGCGCAATCACACGCCTTCCATGCATACCAACTCGCTTTTCCTACCTCAGGAACGCCGTCTTCAAAAATTGCCAATCGTGCGTATGGTAAATGAATCAAAGCTCTGACAGAAAGTGTTTCAGGGTTGTCGTGTGAAGGCAATTCCTCCCAATGATTCAAAACCGCATTATAAAAATAGATTCGACGCTTTCCGTGCAAGCGATCATCACCAGAAAGTTCTTCTGGATACTTTATCTCAAGAAAGAAAAAATCTTTTCCGTCATAACTCTCTTTCTCAAGGATATCAAACAAATAGATGTTCCCCAACAACGATCGTTCTGTAACCATGTCGTCTGGAGCCTTTTCAAAACGTGTGAGGGTATCTTCCATCACACTTGGTTCAAGAATTTTAATATCAACGCGCGTAGATACATTTAATGTATCAGGTCGAATACCAAGGCGCATTCGTTGATCGTGTGATTCGATTGTATATCCCTTTACAATGGTATTTGCATCAAAAAAAGTTGAGGAAACAACTTCAGCTTCCTGTGCATTTACAGGTACAATTATCGTAAAAAAAAGAATGAGTGAGGCGAGTAGGCTTGTTTTCATCATAGATCACCTCTATGATACCTCGTGTACAAACCCCAATCAAGCTATTATGAATAACGAACTCTCAATTGCGATCAAAGCAGCCAAAGCTGGAGCAAAAGAACTCTTCGCTATAAGACATAACAGCGATGAGACACTGAAAATTGACACCAAACCTGATGGATCAAAGGTTACAAACGGCGACCTGGCATCTTCTGATGCTATTCATGCGGTGTTAAAATTTGAATTAGATGATCCGTTCATACTCGATGAAGAACACCCAGAAGACCATGGCAAAGAACGACCGGACTCATTTTGGATCATTGACCCAAACGATGGTACAAAAGACTACATTAATGGCGGTGACGAATACAATGTTCTGGTAGCTAAAGTTGAAAACAATCGACCAACGTTGGGTATTGTGCTTTTTCCTGAAACAGGAATCATGTACTACGCATCAAAAAACGAAGGCATTTGGAAACAATACCCAAACGAAGACCCAGTCCAAGCAAGCTCACATTCAATTCCAGATGAAATCACAGGAGCAATCAGTCAAAAAAGTGTAAAATTTAAAGAATACAAAGAAACACTTGAATCCGTAGGTATCCACAAATTTGTTGACGAATATTGTTCTGGATCACATGTTCGTGCACTGGTAGAAAATACTGCACAAGTGAATGTCTCACAATTTGGAAAACCAAAAATTTGGGACATTGCACCAGCAGACATTATTCTAGAAGAACTTGGCGGGAGAACATCAAACCTTCTTGGTGAAAATATCGACTACCTTGGAGAAGTCGAACTGACTAAAGGACAAATGAGCTCAAACAACAAAGAACTTCATAAAGATCTAATCGAACGAATAGACCCAATGAAACTGAAATTTACTGAGTAATATGGACATCCAAGAACTAACAAGTCGCATTGAAAAAATAGAAAACAGAAATAAGCGTGTTGAGAAAGACAAGGCCTGGGAAACAAGCAGTGCGCGTATAATTTTGGTTACACTTATTACTTATATCATTGCCACAGCTGTCATGTGGGTTATCGATGTAGAAAATCCTTTTACAGCTGCAGTAATTCCAACACTTGGTTTTTTCCTCTCTACACTTTCATTGCCTGTTTTAAAAAGAATCTGGATAAAAACAGTTCACAGAAAATAAGAAAAAAACTTTTCAAACAAAAAAGACATCTCAATGTAAAGAGATGTCTTTTTTGGATCAATCCCTACACGCGAAGGAAATGCCGAACTTTAACCGATTCTTGCAATTCACTTACAAACTCATCAAACGTAACCTTTGGAATAATCACAGCAAACAAGTGATACTGCGTACCTTCTGGGCCTTCAACACGATCAGAAACTCTAAAAATCGTGTAACTTTCAGGAAGCTCGATTACTCTTGAATATCCGTCACCTTCAAGCACGTCATCTTCAACTGACCATACTTCTGGCATTTCATCACGCGACCTATATCCTAAATCGCTCTCCAAATATTCAATATCCAGTGAATCATGAACATCTTTTGCAACTTGAGCGAATAACTCGCCTTGATCAAGTCTTTCATGAGCAGCATCTGCCATCGCTTTTTTATCTGCCTGAATTTCATCGTCCTCAAGAATATATGTTGTGACTTGAGAAGCAAGAACAATTGATTTTACTATACGATCACGAAATTTCTCAGGAGTCCAACCAAAAGTTTCCTCTATCTGTTTTGCAAAAGCTTCTTCACTTTCTTTAGAAGATTTTACATCTCCATACAACGCATCAACTTGCTCTTCATCAGCGACAATACTCTTCTCATCAGCAAAATTCTTCACAACAATCCGATGAATAAATGAAGATCGTATTGTTTCATGAAGTTCAGCGGGATCTGCATCTGTTACACCTTCCTGATCAGAAGAAGTAAGAAGACCGTCATACTCAACAAGATAATCTTTTACTGTGATGTATGTTCCGTCAACCACAAGAGCTGGATAAGGCAAAACAGAAGTAATCATTCTTACTCCGGAACTAACTGGACTACTCGAATAAACATATCCCGTAAGAAGCAGGAGGAAAACAACGACTCCACCAATTGCGATCAGCCATTGTCGTTTTTTATTCTTTTTATTGTCAGGAACTTTTTTTGATTGATGAGAAACAGACTCTTTTGGTTCTTCTGCTTGTTGTACTAGTTCGTGATCGTGCGCGTGTTCATCGTTCATAATGTAGTTTCGAGAAAATTTTTATCAAAGAAGTAATACCACCACTTGGCAGGATTTGCAAGCTGAATCTCATTTCGTTCATCACCGTCCAGAATCAAATTAAGAGGATCATTTGGATCAATGCCTTCTGATGTTACTTCCTCACCATCGTCATCTCGAATAATCACAAAAGTCTCTCCAGGTTTTTTCATACCAAGCTTTAAACGCGCCTCTCTTTCAATGTATGACTTTGTCTGAACAGCTGTATGAAGTTCTGCAATTGCAAAATTCGAAACAGTAAGCTCGTCAGCCTGTGCCTGCAATCCATCAATCTGTCTTTGTATCTCATGGTTACGAACTAATTCTTTACTGAGCGAGACACCAAGAAGCGCAATAATCACAATATTGACCACAAACAAAAGTCGCCAGCGAAGTAATCGTTTAAAAAATGAAACCTTATTCTTCGGCATGCTCTAAACGCAAATCATTAATAAGATCGTAAACAGCAGCAGGTCTTGGTAGACGTTCAAATTCGATATCTGCTCCGCTTCCATGCATATGAATCTTTAATGTCCCAAACCCAAACAATGTCTGTCCAATTCCCTTTTTTCTGTACGTCACTTCATCAATCTGCGAAAACGGTGCTTCTGATACAACTTTGTAGAAGAAGCCTTTTTGTTCGATGTCTACTATTCTTCGATCAGTAACTACCAAAACCGTTCTGTCCCAACGAAAGTATTCTCTAAAAAGAAAAAACAAAATAACTAAAACAATAACGACAAAAAAGGTCACACCTACAACCCCCTGTCTCATTAGTGGAAAGAAAAAGAAAAACGGAAGCACAAACAATAAACCAAGAAGGGCGAAACGAGGGAATGCCGCAATACCAGAAACACGTACAACCTGCTCAATTTCCTCTTTTGGCTTAAGCTGAAATAGTTTGGTGATTTCCATACATATTTTTTAAACCTTCTTTGACCACCAATCGATCATCCCAAGGAATTTTTTTGTCTCCAGCAACACACATCGCTTGTTCACTACCCTTACCTGTAATCAAGATGATATCCCCTTCTCTGGCAAGATCAATCGCCTTAAAAATTGCCTCTTTTCGATCGAGAATTGAATGAACTTCAATTGATGAAGTTTCTTTTACAGCACCTTCTATTCTACGAATAATTTCCATAGGGTCATCATCATACGGATCCTCATTTGTAATAATGGCAACGTCTGCTTTTTGAGCAACAAGATGGCCGTTATTTACATGATGACTAGTATCGCGCCCACCACCTGTACCACCAAATACATGCAAAACACGTCTATGTTCAACATTAGTGAGTGTGTCATACAATTTTTCCATTGCACGAGGCTCAAACGCATAATCAACAATCACCTTGAATGATTGCCCCTCGTTAATAAATTCCAAACGACCAGGAATTTGTTTCACTTGCAAAAATGCATCTTTTATTTCATTTCTTGTATGTCCAAGTGCCTCACCGATTCCAAGTGCAAGCAAAGCATTATAAGCGTTATGTGTTCCAAGAAGAGGCACAGAATAAGATTGGTTATCTAACCCAAACTTCACTCCATCTGATCCAAGAGCCACATTCGTCATGTGTAAATTAGTAATATTCTCTTGATCAGCAAACACACCACCAAAAGCAAAGCGGTTTGAAACATCGACGTTTAAAAACTCACCAGCAAACTCAGACTCGCCATTCACAATCACTGACTGTTGAATAACCTCTGAATGAATAACTTTATGTGGAAGTGCATCAAGTAATTTAAACAACTTCAACTTCTCATTTTTGTAATTATCAAAACTACCATGAGACTCTATATGCTCTGGATACAAATTTGTGAGAGCTACAATATCAAAATGAATACCAGCATGCCTGTGTTGTTTTATGCCTTCTGATGTCACTTCAACAATCGCAATATCACAACCAGCTTTCACCATGCTTCTGAGCATTTTTTGCAAAGCAAAACGACCGATCATGGTCATTTTTTTATCATTCAACCTTTCTTGAGACCCAACTTTAAATTGAATAGTCGAAGCGACACCTACGGTATGACCAAGTGACTCAAGCAAACTTGAAAGCACATGGCATGTGGAAGATTTGCCTGCGGTACCGGTAACTCCAATTACAATCATTGAGCGTGAAGGAGACTGATAATAGAGCGCAGCGAGATGCACTAAAAACCAGTGATAAAAACTCAAAACAAATTCGGGTATCATTGATCGAATGCGTTGTTTTATGGTCATATTTCAATCCAATTCTACCACAAAGATGGAAAAAAATCGTTAAAAACCAAAAGAAAACAAAAAATCGGATATTTACCCGATTTTTATTTCAAATCAATCAAACCTCTACAGCATCCTTTTTTCCAGACAACTTTCGATAAGCATTTTCGAATTGATCACCGCGATCAAATTCATTCTTAAACATACCAAAACTTGAAGTTCCTGGAGAAAGAAGAACAATATCTCCCAAAGACGCATGCTTCATCGCTTCATCAAAAGCACCTGACATTGAATCAACCCTCACTATCGGTGCAGCGTGCTTAAGCTCCTCTTCCATCTGATCAGTGGCCGACCCTTCAAACAACGTAACGTGTTTACAATGCTCTTCAACAAGAACAGACAACTCTTTAAAATCAAATCCTTTGGAGCTTCCACCTGCAAGCAAAATAACATTCCCACCTTTTCCAAAACGAGCAAGCGCTGCCATGACTCCCTCTGGTGAAGTAGCAGTCGTATCATTCACAAACAAAATTCCTTCATGCTCACCAAGAACCTCCTGTCTTCCAGGGAGTCCAGCAAATACTTTTAATGCTTGGTGAATACCATCATCCTTTGCACCAAAAAGATGAGCCGCGAGTGCAGCAGGAAGTGCATTCATGATGTTATGTTCTCCTTCTAGCTTTAAATCATGCACGTGACCAAACACAACTTCTTCCTCTCCGTCAATACGCCGAATTAAATCATCTCCTTCACGAAAAACACCATACACATCACTAGGTAGAGGAACTCCAGAAAACCAATACTGATGCTTTGAAGGAATACGTTTTGCAATATCGTGCATCATTTCTTGATCGTAATTCAAAATAGCAACCTTTTCTTCACTCTGCTCTTTAAAAATCAATTCTTTTGCTTGAATATAGTGTTCAAAAGAATCATAACGATCTAAATGATCCTTATAAGCATTTGTCAAAATTCCAATTTGAGGTCCACGACCGCTCCCCTCTAAACTTTCAAGCAGCCAAGAAGACAATTCAAGAACAATAGGAACCGGCTCTTTCTCTTGAAGCACCCAATCCAGATCCTCTAGTGGTGAACGCGTAATATTCCCCGCTACAACTGTTTTTTCATGTACGCTTTTTAACATCTCTCCCAGAAGCGCTGTTGTAGTAGATTTCCCTCGTGTTCCTGTAATAGAAACAATTGGAAAAGGACAATATCGGAAAAAAAGTGAAATATCACTCTCAACATGAACATCATGTTCTTTAGCGAGTTGAACAAACTCTGACTCGCGCGCAACACCAGGATTCTGAACAACTAAGTCTACATTTGTAAAATCATCCTCCTGATGTTCACCCAGAACAAACACAGGTTGATAAATATCACGATCAGAGTACTCAGTTTTGTATTGTGTATACCACTTTGTAATTTCATCAACAGATTCACACAACTCTTCTTGATCCTTTAGATCAGTAATAACAATCTGTGCACCATGTCGCATGAGCCACTTTGCGGCGCCAACACCACTACCTTGTTTATAACGACCAAGACCCATGACGGTCACCATGGCGTCTTGAAAATTTTCAATGGAAGTTAAATCTAAAGCCATATTAAAACTCTCCTTTTATTCGTGCCAAACGCACCAAAATCATGCTCTGAGCAACCTCAAGCCACATGCGGACATATTGTAACATACCGCGCATAAAACCAACTTTCTCATATTTTGTCCTGATACTAACACCATCAAGCGTAACCGCTCCATAAGTTTTTTTACGAGATCGACAGTAATAATTCACCGCGTTCTCAATCATGAAACCCTGAAGATATTTAACTGGAATTGATTCAAAAATATCTCTTCTCATTGCACGCTCGCCAGAAACAAGCGGCAAATGATGCGACATCCAGGTAGCGAGCAGTCCTCTGTCTCTTATACCAACATTCATGGATCTTTTACCTGAAAGCACAGGAGTAATTAAAGATTGAACATTTTCCTCATTAAGACCAAGAAGGTCACCATCAAAAAAAGCAAGGACATTTGCCTTTGTCTTTTGAACCCCAAAAAGCATCGCACCTCCTTTTCCATGGCACGGCTCAAGGTCATAAACCTTGGCACCAGCATGTCTTGCTAGGCTGCTTGTCTGATCGGTGGAACCATCAGAAACAACAATAACCTCGTGGATAAACGGAGAGTTGACCAGAGGCCTTACAACACCTTCGATTGTCTTTTCTTCATTATGCGCCGGAATTATTGCTGCAACAATTTCATTTGCCATAAGACGACTTTCCAGAAAATAAAACTCTGTTATTAAGAGCATCTAGCAAAGACTGAACTTCTGATTGAATACGTTTTCCATCTCGATGCATCACACGAGCCTTTTCATCCAAAAAAGGAAGAATATTTCCAAGAGATTCAAGTGTTCTCTCAAGATACACAAGAGCTAATTCATATTCTTTCTTGGCAACTTTGAGTCCAAGCTCATCACCAATTCTTTCTTCTGAAGACCCAACAAAAACCTTAATCGGAATCATGTTCACATTAAGATACGCTCTGAATGAATCAGGGGAACGAATTGCCTGATCTTCATATGCCTTTTTAAGCAAGTCGAATAAATCGGTTGACCAACTTAGTGTCTTTTTATACGTAGGGTGCTGATTCTGTCTCAAACGCATGTATTCTTTTACATCGCGAATTTGATGCGTGTCACTATCAAGCTCCTCTGATCTAATATCAACAAAATTAACACCAAGTGCAAGAGCAAATTCGGCATCAGAAACCTCTTCAATCGTAAGTTGCTCACGAAGAATAGGCTCCTCCATATCATGTTCCTTCTTAACTCGTTTACCGTGACGCTTAAAAAGATCTTCTATTTTTTCTTCTAGAAGATCTACCTCATCACGATAAAATACCCAAGGGACACTACCGGCTACGCTTTCTGACATACTATTCTCTAATAGCCAAGTCGTAGGACATCTCCTCAAGACGTCGTAAATTACGTTTCACTTGATCAAATTTACTTCGCAGGTGCCCAGTCAAATCAAGATCAAGCATGTACTCATTCACCATTTCAACAGCATCCTGACAAACCGGGAGAACAGAAGCGTTGCCAAGAGTAACTTGCCTCAAACAATAACGAACAATTTCACCAGTCGCATCTGCAAGTCCACCAATGTAAGACTCAGTATCAATCCTTGCCTCATCAATTTTTGCAAACTTTCCATTCAACAGAAACTGCCTGAATAACTTTGCCTCAGCGTACTCTTCCTTTGCAGCTTTGTATGAACCCTCAAATTCCAAATCTGGAAAACGCGAAAAATTCTTTTCAACCGTCTTAAAAAGTTTTTCTGATTCTTGAAGAAGTGCTTCTGCAGAATCAATATCTCATCGATGCAAAGCAAAGATACTTCTCTTCGCACGACTTAAAGCATTTTGGGTCTTACCAATAAGTTCACGTCGTTTATGGTGACGATCTTCGTACGCACGTTTAAGCGTAGAAAAAAAACGTGGCTGTTTCATGTATTTTTACGTGACGACTCAATCTGAGTTAGTAGTGATCGAATAAGCTCATCTTGTTGCTTCTTGTCGGAAACCTGCCTCCGAATAATTGATTTCTGACGACGCACATATTTTGCAACAGAACGAGGAAATTTAGAGCGTGCCATAGAATTATTTTAAACGAAGATTAATAGCTTATTTGTCTTGTTTTTGCCTATGAATAAAGAATTCTTTTGCAATTTCAATCATAACCAATTTCACCATACCTATCATAAGCAATAGACCCCAGTCAGACAAGCGAAGTGGGACGATCTGGAAGATGTTCTGGAAGAACGGGTGAAGCAAGGCAAGAAGCATCATCGCGAACCCAACACCAACACCGGCAATAAGCCATAAGTTGGAAAATGGATTGATTCTGAAAATACTTCTTCTAAAGCTCTTAACAGCAAAAATATACAAAAGCGAATCAATTCCAACCGCAGCAAACATTATTGAACGAATCGCCTCAATATCTACGCGGGTTTTAAGTAGCCAGAAATAAAGTATGAACAAAAATATGTCCGTGATAATTCCAATGACAAATACAATCGTGAGCATTTCTTTGTTTAGGACCGGTTCCTTCTTTGGTCTTGGGGGAAGTTTCATGATGCCTTTTTCCGGCGGTTCCATTGTAAGCCCAATATTTGGAAAACTATCTGCAACAAGATTGATCCATAAAATCTGTGCAGGAAGAATTGGAATTGGCAGTCCAAATAAAATTGCACCAACAAT
>PVBE011964639.1_pt1 | contig 17271 bp, 10 predicted proteins | sample 1631181 | NCBI WGS metagenome assembly PVBE01 (sample SAMN08397723, study PRJNA350692) | Marine metagenome, whole genome shotgun sequencing project. | isolation source: water | place: Pacific Ocean | collected 2012-04 | reverse complement strand
CACCGAGGCAGACCGGATTGTATCTGGTGGGCGCTCCTTGAAGTCCGCTGACGGGTTCGATGATGTCATTGTGCCTCTTGCCCGATCTCTTGGCGCCACTCCAGGGGCGTCTCGGGCTGCGGTGGATGCGGGCTACGTGCCGCACTCGTGGCAGGTGGGCCAGACAGGAAAGGTGGTCAACCCCAGTGTCTACATTGCTTGTGGGATATCTGGTGCCATTCAGCATCTGGCGGGTATGCGTACCTCCAAGGTCATCGTGGCGATCAACAAGGACCCGGACGCCCCGATCTTCCAGATCGCGGACTACGGTCTCGTTGCGGACCTCTTCCAGGCCGTTCCGGAGTTGGTGGAAGGTCTGAAGACGCGCGATTAGCGCTCGCTTTCGATCGACGTTCGCAAGACGCCCGCGGTGACGCTGTCCCGTGGGCGTTTCGCGTTTGTAGCGGTCCGGCCAGCGCGCCGGCTTCTCCCACCCCGGGCGCTTGCAATCCATGGAGCAAAGGCAGACGATCCCCGCTGCTATGCGTCGCACCCTCGCCCTCTGGCTCGTCCTCGCCCTGCCCCTCGGGTGTTCGGCAGAACAGGCGGGTCTGTTCGAAGGCGGCTCTAGCGGCGGTTCTGGGGCTACCTCTGGCGAAGAGGGCGGCGCTGCGGGGTCTGGCGGGAGTTCGACGGACGGCGGCGGGACTGGAGGCATGTCCGGAGGACATGGCGGCAGCTTCGCGGGCAGCGGCGCTGGCGGCAATGTCGCGGGCAGCGGCGGCTCCGAACAGACGGGCGGCGGCGGAACTGGCGGGACTGCACAGGGTGGAGTCGGAAGTGGCGGCGATGGCGGAGTCGAGGAGGGCGGCGCCAGCGGCGGCCCCAATGACGACCGGGTTGGCGTCATCAGGTGCGGCATCGACGAGTGTCAGTCGGACATCGGTGAGATGTGCTGCCGGCAGCAGGACAATGTCTGGTGCGAAATCGGCCAATGCACGTGCGAAGGGTTCGCTTGCCAATCTGATTCAATCGCCTGCGACGGCCCGGAGGATTGCCCGGGCCAAGTCTGTTGCCACGACCGCAGCCTCTTGAAGGGCGACGTCTCTTGCGAGCAAGAATGCGAAGGCGGCCTCATAGGCATCGGCGACAAGGACGTCCTTTGTGATCCAATGGCGCTAGATCCATGCAGCGATGGGGAAGCGTGCGTCCAGTCGACAGCGCTCCCACAGGGGTTTTTCATCTGCGATTGAGGGGGACGGTCCGGGCTCGGCGCGCGCGGAGCCGAACGCCGAGCGCCGCATGCGCCCGCTCCCCACCGCCAACCAGTAGGGCGAGATCCGGGGTGCTGACGGCTGCTGCTTCACTAAGCAGGACGACGCGAGAGGGCCGAACCCCCAAGAGCGGCGCCTCGTCGGCGCGGGCCGTGCACGGAGAGCCACTGCCGGGTCTCCGGCGCTTGGCCGAGCGTTCTGCGCGGCCAAGTGTCGGAAAAGACGCGGGATTTGTCGGGGCGGGCAGATTCGAACTGCCGACCTCACGGACCCGAACCGTGCGCGCTACCAAACTGCGCTACGCCCCGAAAGAGGGGGCGGACAATGAGACTCTCGCCGCCGTCTGTCAAGCTCGGCGCGCTTTCCGGACGCCGGGCCGGATTCTGGGGTGGAAGAATCCAGCTTCTACTGGCGCTCACCCCGTTGTTGTGAAACTGTAATTGCATCAGCGCTCAAACGTTGGAGGCTAGTTGTGCCGATTGAAGTCCCTCAGGTGAGAATCCTAATCGTCGATGATGACCGCGCGATCTGCGAGTACATGCAGACCCTCCTGGAGAAGGATGGTTTCGCGGTAAAAACCCTCAGTGACGCAACGCTCGTAGAGAGCGAAGTCCGCCAGGGCGAGTATCACGTCATCATCTTGGACCTAATGATGCCCAAGCTGGACGGCATCGAGGTCCTCAAGCGTATTCGAGCCGTCGATACGGACGTTGCGGTTGTTATTTTTACAGCCCACCCGGACCTAGACACCGCGGTGGCTTCGATGAAGCTGGATGCGGTCGACTATTTGAAGAAGCCCTTCAATGTGGACGAATTCCGCGACGTCCTCGACCGGGTCATGCGCAAGAAGGGTCTTGCACGCACACCGGAAGAGCAGTTGCACCGAGCCATCGGTGAAACCATCCGCGGCATGCGAAAAGACAAGGGTCTGACGCTCAAGCAGATGAGCCGGCGAACGGGGCTCAGCATCTCCTTGCTGTCGCAAATCGAGCGCGCCGAGTCGAGCCCGTCGATCTCCAGCCTCTACAAGATTGCTATGGCGCTGGAGACCCGAATTCGGGATCTCTTCGGCCCCTACTAGATCCGCCGGCACAGCTGGAAAATGCGATTCGGCTCGTCGCTCTGCGGCGGGCCGTTTTTGTACGCGCGTTCCAAGCGCGCGTTCCAAGCGCGCGTTCCAAGCGCGCGGCGCGACCAGAAGACGAGCGGTAAGCGCTGCCGCCGGCAGCGCCTCTCCTTCAATAGACGACACGCGGAGACGACCGACCCGGACGAGCGAGTCGCGCAACTCTTGGCCGTGGTCCTTACGACGCGCTGCGGCGCAACGCCGCCCATAATGGGGCCGAACCGAGGAGTTTACGCTCTAACCCGAAGCGGACGCGTGTTAGCGTCCCCGCGTTCGGGAGGACGCTACGGCGCCTCCCAGTACGGGGAGAGTATTCGTGAAGCAGGGTTTTTCTAAGGGTCTGAATGCGGGCACGCGCTCGCGAAAAGTTTTACGCACAAGCTTGGTTCTGCTGGCAGCGGCAGTCTCAGCAGGGACGTTGACGTCGAGTGTCGGGCTCGCCGATTGGCCGCCGCCGCTTGACGCGACGCCGGAAGACTTCGCCGACGGCACGCACGGGCCGACCGATCCCGGGTACCGCAGCACGTGGCAGTACTTCTCGTACCTTCCCGAGCGCGAAGAAGGAGCACCACCGGTGCGGTCGGAAGAGAAAGCGTCCGGCATGAGCGTCGACCTCGCCTGGCGTCACACGACGGGCGACGACCGCGTTCGCATCGCTGTCCTCGACTCCGGCATCAAGTGGGACCACAGCGATTTGCTCGACCGCGCCTACCTCAACAAGGGCGAACTCGCGCAATTCAAGCCACAGCTCGCAAGTGGCGAAGCGTGCGCCGATGACGACGGCTTCGACTGCAACGGCGACGGCATCTTCTCGGTCTCCGACTACGCCGACGATCCACGCCTCGAGCCCGCGGCGGTGCCCCAAGAAAAAGATGACGAGGGCAATGTCACCCAGCACGCCCGCCCCAGGGGTGACTTCAACCGGAACGGCCAGTTCGACGCAGGCGACATCATCGGCAACTTCTCGGACGGAACCGACGATGACGGCAACGGCTACGTCGACGACATCTCCGGTTGGGACTTCCTCAAGAACGACAACGACGCCTACGACGACACTCGTTACGGCCACGGAACGGGCGAGGCAAACGACTCGGTCGGCGCGGCAAACGGCCAGGGCAACCTCGGCGTCTGCCCAGGATGCCGCTTCATGCCGCTTCGTGTTGGCGACAGCTTCATCGCTGACGCGCAGGACTTCGGAAAGGCCGTAATCTACGCGGCGGATAACGGCGCAAGCCTAGTCCAGGAGGCCCTGGGCACCATCGACATGGGCACGTTCGCGCAGCAGGCGCTCGACTACGCGTGGGCGCATAACGTCATCATCATCGCGAGCATGGCGGACGAGAACGCGCGGCACCACAACATGCCCGCGACGGCGAACCACACCATGCCGGTGCACGCGATTACCTACGTTGGCGGCGACGAGGCAGAGAACGCGACCAGCTATCTCGGGTTCAACGTTTGCACGAACTTCGGCGCGCAGAACTTCCTATCCGCGTCCGGTACGGGCTGTTCGAGTGAAGCAACGGGACGCCTCTCGGGCATCGCGGGCCTCGCGTATTCAATGGCCCTGCAGTCGGGCTACGACGGCGAGGACAAACCCAAGCTCACCGCCGGTGAGATGATGCAACTCTACATGATGACCGCCGACGACATCCTCGTCGCCGAATCGCAGGATACGACAGCGAACTCTGGGCACTACTGGTCCCAAAAAGGGTTCGACCAGCGCTTCGGCTATGGTCGCGTGAACGCGAATAGCATCGTCGAAGCGATCAAGAGCGGCCATATCCCGCCGGACGTCGATGTTGTCACGCCCACTTGGTTTGAGGTTCTTTACGCCGACCAAGTCGACGAGGTCGAAATCCACGGCACCGTAAGCGCAAAGCGCGCCCCGGCGTACAGCTACTACGTGGAATGGGCCCCAGGCGTCGAGCCGCTCGAAGACGGCGGCTCCAGCCCCTACACGATCATCGAATCTGTCGAGAATATCAAAGGCGACAAGGTCACCGGCGCAGATGGCATGCCGCTTGGCATCCTCGATCTCAGAGAGATCGACCCGACCCACATCGCCGACGCAGACAGCCCGCGCGAAGAGAACAAGTACACCATCACCGTACGCGTCCGCTCGATCGCCCACTACGGCGGCGATATCGGCGACGTCGTCGGCGAGCTACGCCGCGCGTACGCCGTGTACGAGGATCCGGACCTACTGCCCGGCTTCCCCGTCTTCCTCGGAAGTTCCGGCGAAGGCAGCCCCAAGCTCGCCGACCTCGACGGCGACGACATCCGCGACATCATCGTGCCCACCGCGGACGGTAAGATCCACGCGTACAGCATGGCCAGCGGCAAGCCGGTCATGATCCCGGGCTTTCCCGCAAAGGGCGTGATGCTCGACGGGCTGAACGGCGGCGCTGACGGCAACGATTACAGCAAGGCGCCGGCCTACTCCGATGGCAGCCCCATCGACCTGGACAACGCCCGCGAGGCGATGCCGATCGCACCGGCCGTCGGCGACCTCGACGGTGACGGTGACCTCGAAATCGTGGCGACCACCTGGCAGGGCACAGTCCACGTATTCAACCACGACGGAACCGATGCTCCGAACTGGCCGCTGCGGCTCCCCGAAGTTCCGTCCTGCCCCCTCAACGGCGGCAAGCTGGACGTCCCCTGCATGGGCAAGGACGGCGGTGAAAATGACGTCTTTCACCTAATCGACCGGGGCGCGTTCGCCTCGCCGGTCCTCGCCAACATGGATTCGGACCCCGACCTCGAAATCATTCAGGCGGCCTTCGACGGCCGCGTCTACGTCTTCAACGTCGATGGCTCGCAGGTTGACGGCTGGCCCGTGCACGTCACGACGGGCCCGGAGGCAGACGAGTACAGCCGCATCCTCTCGACCCCAGCGGTCGGCGACTTTGACGGGGACGGCCTGCCCGAGGTGCTCGTCGGCTCCAACGAGCGCATCGGCGGCGAGGGCGGCAATGCCGGCTACTTCTTCCTGATCGACGGTCGCGGCAATAATGCTGGCGAATCGCCCTTCATGCCGAACTGGCCCATCGCGATGACATCGCTCGGCCTCTTCCCGCTGATCGCGGAGGGTGTCGGCAACTCGCCGGTCATCGCCGACATCGACGGCGACGGAAAGCTCGACGCCATCATGCACGGCAACGGCAGCGCACCGCTGATCGTTCCGATGGATCCGGGGCCGCAAAACCGGACCGCGACGCCCCCCAACGCGTACCCGACGCGAATCGATGAATTCACGGACGAGCCGACGCGTGGCCTCCAGCCGACCGCCATCTTCGGAGCTGACACGAAGGCTTTCAGGGACACGATGTTCCCACTCTTCGCGCAGCCGTCGCTGGGCGACCTCGACCAGGATGGGCTGCCCGATATCGTCACGTCCGGCGGCTCCCTCTCGATGGCAACGAGCCTCCTCGCACAGGAGCCCCCGACGTCACCGACCCAGCAGCTCCTCGCGATGTGGAACGCCAAGACCGGAACGATGATGCCCGGCAGCCCGATGCTCTTGGAGGACTACACGTTCTTCAACAGTCAGGCCATCGTGGACGTCACCGGCGACGGCTACCCGGAAGCCATCACCGGCACCGGCGGCTACTACATCCACGCCTACGACGCCTGCGGCCGCGAAGCCGGTGGCTTCCCGAAATTCGTCAACCAATGGGTCATCGCTACGACCACTCTCGGTGACATCACCGGCGACGGCGGGCTCGAACTCATCGTCAACAGCCGTGAGGGTTGGCTCTACGCGTGGAAGACCGACGGACGCGCCGACGGCGTCATCGAATGGGAGAGCTTCCACCACGACAACTACAACACAGGCAACCTCGAGCACCCGCTCGAGCAGGGCGGTGGCAGCGCCCTGAAACCGCTCGCCATCGACGCTGAAGGGCATTGCGTTCTCCCGGACCTTGGTCTCGAGAGCCAGGCCTCCGAGGGCTGCGGATGCTCCGTTCCGGGGCAGTCCACAGAGACGCCGTGGTACCTGCTGGTAGCAGGCGCCCTGCCCGCGCTCATGTGGATGCGGCGCCGGCGCCGAGCGAGCTGAGCGAGCCGCCTACGAGGCAAGAAAGCCGTCTCCATCCCCATGGAGGCGGCTTTTTCTTTGCCGGAGCCATTCCGGCCGGGCGGCCTCCTTGACAGGTTTGAGGCCAGATTGCATATACGCGGTCCCCGTTTGCCGAAGTAGCTCAGGTGGTTAGAGCAGGCGTTTCATACGCGCCTTGTCGGGGGTTCGAGTCCCTCCTTCGGCACCATCTACAGATTCGCCTTGAACTCTTTCTTCCAGTTCTCCCACTGCTCGTGATCGCCCTTCACGCCAAGGATGGCCTCCTTGACCTTCGATGTCCCGAAGCCCCACGCCTCTTTCATCGTGACGTGCGGCGGCATCGTCAGCTCGCCGGAGCTGACCACAGCGTCGATGATGAAGGGTTTGTCAGACGCCCTCGCCGCTTCGATGGCAGGCACGATGTCCTTGGCGTGCTCGACCCGCACGCCATCGCCGCCGCAAGCCTTCGCGAAGTCAGCGAAGTTCGGGTTCACGAGATCGGTGGCGTCCGGGTTCATCGCGTAGCCCGCCACCTCCATCTCCATCTTCACGAATGCGAGCTGGGAGTTGTTGAAGACGATGACTTTGATGGGCCAGTCGTAGCGAACGGCGGTGAGAAAATCCTGCATCGCCATGGCAAAGCCGCCGTCACCGACGAAGGCCCACACCTCGCGGCTGGGGTCGAGAGCGATCGCCCCCATCGCCGCGGGATAGCCGGCGCCGAGGGATCCGTGATTGAAGGATCCGACCATTGCGCGTTCACCGGCGAGACTCACTTGGCGCGCGACCCAAATCGTGGACTCGCCGGTATCGACGCCAAAGATGGCGTTCGGATCGGCGCGGTCGCTAATGGCTTTCGCAAATAGCGCCGGATGCAGGGGCTCGTCCGTACGCTCGAGGGACGCCTGTTTCTCCTGACTTGCGAGCCATTTGTCGCGCATGTGCACCAGTGAGTTCGCGAACTTCTCAGACACCTTCTCCTCGGCCATTCGGAGCAAGGATTGGAGGGCCGGCTTTGCGTCACTGACGAGCCCCACGGCCAGCGAACAACGTCGCCCGACGTTCTCAACGCGTTTGTCGATCTGGATGACCTGCTTATCGGAGGGGAGGAATACATCGTACGGAAAGTCCGTTCCGATCATGATCAGGCAATCGCAGTCCATCACGGCGTGGTACCCGGACGGCTCCCCGATAAGGCCGGTCATCCCGACGACGCGTCCGTCCTGGTAGTCGAAGACGTTCTTGCCTTTGAACGAATGAGCGATCGGTGCCTTTAGCCGCTCGGAAAGCTCGAGGACCTGCTTCTTTGCGTCGCGACAACCGATCCCGCACATCAGCGTAATGCGTTTCGCATTGTTGATGACTTCAGCCGCTCGCTCCAGTTCCGACGTTGGCGCCAGCAGCGTCGAGGGCAGGACGACGGGCTTATGCCGAAAGAATTGACTGGGTACTTCGTCTTCCGTCACGTCGATCGGAAGCTCTATCCGCACGACGGCGCGGTCGGTGATGGCCTTTTGGACGGCCATTTGCGCAAGGCGAGGCATCTGGTTCGCCTCGTGGATGACGGCCTGAAAATCGCAGATGTCATCGAACATCTTTACGAGGTCAACCTCCTGGTGGTAGCCGCTCTGTCGCTCTCGGTGGGCGACCTGACCCGTGATCGCGACCACGCCCGCCCGCTCACGTTTGGCGTTGTAGAGCCCGTTGATCAAATGCAGCGAGCCGGGGCCGACCGTGCCGGCGCAGATACCAATTCCACCCGTTAATTCGGCCTGGGCGTACGCGGCGTAGGCGGCGTTTTCTTCGTGACGCACACCCACCCAAGAGAAACGCTCGTCTTTGCGAAGTGCAACGAGTAGCGGATTGAGTGCATCTCCGGTCACGCCGAAGATCTGCTTGCCTCCAGCGTCGGCTAAGACGTCCAGCAGTTCCTCGCAAACATTCTTCTTGCCCATCTTTCCCTCTGCAATCGGAGCCGCGCGCCTGAAGCGCGACTGAAGCGTGGCGAGTTGGCGCCGTGACGCATCGCATCGCACCGCATCGCGATAGCCCAGCCGACCTTCCCACCCGTGGCTAGAAAGTAGCACGGTCCACCTTGCCCTGCTCGGCGCTGTGGGAAGCTTGCGTTAGCCGCCGTAACGCCGGGCCGCCGTTGTCGCGGAGGTTCGGAGGTGTGGAGCTGGCGTTTTCACACGATAACTCCCACTGCTCGGCTACGCTCACGAGTAGCGATGGGCAGTCTCGTGATGAACGTCTTATGGATCGCGGCCATCCCGGCCGTGGTCCTCATCGCCTCGAGCATGCTGGCGTTTCGCTGGCGGCCGGGGCCGCGGGTCACCTCCGGGCTGCAGCATATGGCGGCCGGTATCGTCTTCGCGGCGGTCGCCACGGAGCTGGTTCCGGAGATGGTGGGTGAGCCGCGCTATGAGGCGTTGCTGGGTGGATTCGCGGGCGGGGTCGGTGCGATGCTCACGCTGCGTTGGCTTGACGCGCGGGCTGCAGGGTCAACGCGCGGCGCCGGCCCGGGCCTCCTCTCGATTATCCTCGTGACGGGCGCCGACCTCTCCGTGGATGGGTTCTTGGTGGGCGTGAGCTACGGCATCGATCCGACAACGGGCGGGATCCTGGCAACTGCGATCACGTTCGAGACGCTCTTCGTGGGGCTGTCCCTCGCCGCGGGGCTGCTCACCCTCGGTCTCGGTAAGGCAAAGGCGGTCGGAATCGTCGCCTCTCTTGGCGTTGCCTTGGTTGGCTGCGCTGTGCTGGGGATCTTGCTCTTCAGTGTGATGTCAGCAGGCTGGAAGCAGGCGGTCGTATCCTTCGGCGCCGCAGCGATGCTCTACCTGGTGACCGAGGAGTTGCTCGTTCGTGCGCACAAGCGGGGCGAGACGGCTACGGGCTCGTCGCTCTTCTTCGTCGGCTTCGGCATCACCTTGGTGTTGGCGATGGCGACGGGTCCGTAACGAGACGCGTCTTCTCAACGGCGCTACGCTACCGTGCGCGCGAGTTCCGAACCGAATCGCCGAATTGCGTTCTGCGTCGTGATCTCGGCGAGGCGCTCGGGCGTGAGGCCTCGAAGCTCCGCCACTTTCGCAGCCGTGTGCACGACATAAGCCGGTTCACACTTCTTGCCGCGGACCGGTATTGGCGAGAGATAGGGACTGTCGGTCTCGACGAGGATTCTCTCCTCCGGCGCCCACGCGGCCACGTCGTGAATGGCTTTGGCCTTCTTGAACGTAACGATTCCGGAGAACGAAATATCGAAGCCGAGATCCAGCGCGCGAGCCGCAAACGCACGGTCCTCGCTGAAACAGTGAATCACCCCGCCGACATCCCGCGCTCCCTCCTCCTCGAGGATGTTTATCGTCTCCTCCGGAGCCGTACGAGTGTGGATGACGAGCGGCTTTTTGACCGACCGCGCCATCTGGACGAAGTGCCGAAACACGGAGCGCTGCGTCTCACGCGGCGAGTGATCGTAGTGGTAGTCGAGGCCGACTTCCCCCACCGCCACGACCCGGTCATCAGCGAAGAGCTCTAGAAAACGGGGCTCCAGATCTGCGCTCCACGTCGATGCGTCGTGCGGGTGAACCCCGGCGGTCGCAACGACATCGGTACGTCGCTTCGCGAGCGCGAGCGCCCCTTCCGCTAATTCCATCGAGCCCACGCCAATAGCGATGAACGCACCGACCCCAACCTCATTGGCGCGCGCGATCACCGCATCGGCCCCCTCCTTGAAGGCGGCCTCGTCCAGGTGACAGTGGGTATCGATCAGCATCGGGGCGTTCTACCCCATTTGGAGCGCACCGCACCCGCGCCGCACTTGAGATCGGAGGTCATCGGCAGGTGGAGGCTAGTCGAGCAAGTCGGTGAAGGGCTCTCGGACCAAGGCCCCTGCCGCATCGGCTACGGAATCCTCGTCGTAGCCAAACTGGCTGATGAGCCGGTCGAGCGTCGCCTGGGCGGCTGAGCGACGGTCCAGATCGAGGCCGACACCCTCGTCCCGCACGAGCATGAGGATGTCCCGGGTCAGCTTGGCCACCGCTCCCCGCCGCTCCGAAAAGACCTTCTCACGCATCCTCTGGAGCTCCGTTCGGAAGATCAGCTCGTGCTCGACAAAGCGACCCGGATTGTCGATGGCCCACGCCGCTACCCGACCGATGAGCGCCTCACGAAAGATCCTCTCCTCCTCCGTATTTCCGAGCAGCGCCTCGACCTCTTGCATCATGCGCTGGTCGGGATCCTCAAGCTGCTGGGTGAGTGGGTTCAAGAGGCGTTCGCCCTTAAGCCAATGGGTCACATTCGTGATGTAGCGCCCAAAGAGCTCGCCATATTTGATCTCTTCCACGAGCCCACTCGCAACGCGAAACTCGTCCTCTAGCCACTCGAAAAGTCGCGCTCGCAACAGCCGCCGAAAGTGCTCGTGGTCGTGGTAACCGCCCGGTTGCGTCTCCTGGTTCAACCAAGCGAACTCGCTGGTTCGTTCGCAGAGACGGCCGAGTTCGTCGAGAACAGCAAAGGGGGAGAGGCCGGCGTAAACCGAACTCTGCGCAGCGTCGAGCAATACGGTGCGCATCTCGCGCGGACTCGCGCCCGAGCGCCCCTCGTAGTCTGGCTGAGCGCGTCCCTCAGAATAGAGTTCGCCGACGAGAGATCGGAGCGTTTTTTGGCTGTCGTCCTCAAGGCGCCGAGGCGGGGAACCATCCGCATAAAGGTCTAGCTTTTCCTCGGCGGTGAGCTCACTCAGCAGTTCACGAACCTCCTCTGGGTAGCGGTCCGGGTTGGGGCGTCGCATGCGCGTGAGGACGGCAAACATCGCTGGCAGGGCCGTCGCGTGCGGCGCGACGTGACGCGTGATCTGAGGTTTGACTTGGGCGTCGTAGATGGCCAACTCGTCGCGCCAACTCTTGAGGTAAGCGCATTGGATGAGCTTGAGCCGCCCACGGAAACTCTCGAACTCGGGGTGCTCGCGAAACGCGGCGAGGTGGATCTCGTTGGCGCTGGCGACCAACACGCAATTCGTTTGGATGCTTTGAGATCCAAGCGCCACCTCGCCTGTCTCGGCGGTGATTTGCAGATACTTGAATGCGTCGAGGGGCCGCTTGAGAAGATCCGAAAACTCGAGCACTCCGCCGGCCGCGTCCACAAGCTCGCCCTGGGCTTCGAAGAGCGGCACCGACTGGAGAGACGGCGGCAACGCGGCCAGGGAGCGATCGGCCGTGATTTGCCGCTCCGCCGCATCGACCGATAGCTGGGGACCGAGCGTCACCGCCCCAACGCGGTCTCGCCGAGAAATGAAGTAGCGCACCACCTGGACATATCGCAGCACTTCCTCAAGGGAGCCCGAGTGGCTTCCCAGAAGCGCTTCGTAAACCTGGCGATTCTTATGGGAGAGCGACCCGTGAAGTAACCACTTCGAAGGCGGCGTCGACTCGTCGAGCTCGCCAAAAATTCGCTTGAGGAGTACGGCTCGCTCTTCGGTCGGCAAGAGAAATAGCGGGTGATCCCGCACTTCGACGTACAAGCGCGCGTCAAGTTCGTCGTCCACCAGATGCGCGTAGCTCCCGTCCTTGGACGAGCCGATCCCACCCTTTTGCGAGAAACCGATGGATCCGCGGAGCTTGCCTTGATTCGGGAATACCCAGTGGAAGCGGTAGAGCGCACCCTCATCCAGGCGCGAGTAGTGTTCGAGTCCCCGCATGACGCAGGCGGCCAGCGTACTCTTCGCCGATCCGTTCGGGCCGTGCGTTAGGAGCACGCGCTTCGGCGCACCCTCGCGGACGAAGTTAGAGATCGCGCGGTAGAGTTCGCCCTGGACGTACTCCTGGCCCACCAATGCGTCCTGCTGCTCGCCGAGCTCCTCGAGCCAGGGCAGATCGAAGACCTCGTAGCGCGTCATCGGCCCCCACGGCCTCTCGACTTCGCGCGTGCCGAAGTAGTCGAACATATCGCGCACGTATCGAGCCGCATCGCGGCATTGGCGGATGGGGTCGGCGCTGAAGAGCTTCAGGTATTCCTGAAACGAGAGTACGCGCCGCTCGAGTTTGAACCCCTGCTCGACTCGCCGAGCGACACGATTCAGCTCCTCGAGAATATTGCCAGCTCCCCCCATATAACCCCCGATCTCTGGCCTCGATCTCTGGCCTCGATCTCTGGCCTCGATCTCTAGCCCCACTCCCAGGACACACTACCAGGCTTGCGCGGCACGCGCATGGCGCGGCGCCTCCAGACATCCAGCTAGCCGGATCAACGCAGGAAAGCGTCAGTGAACGTCGAGGGTGAAGGCGAGATCCTTCTTCTCGACCAAGCACGTCTCTTCGTTGCACACCGAGAAGTAGAACTTGCCCTCAACGGTCTGCTTGCCGGCGGCTTCAGGAAGCACCGGAATGGTCATCACCGACTCGGCCTTGCCCACCTTGATGGCGTCCTTCTTGACGATGGGGGTGGTGTACGTGAGACCCGGAGCATCCTTGGCTACAAACTTGTAGGGATACTCATCGTTACACTTGTAGCCGCCGCGCGCATTCAGGACGATTTCCACCTTGGCGGGCTCACCGACTGTGTACATCCCACCGGAGGGCCGCATCGCGACCTTGAACGCCGCCGCCTCGATCTCGCTCGGCACGGCGGCATTCGGCTCCGCCTTCTTGGCAGCCTCAGGCGAGTCGGGGGCCCCAGCCGTATCGGTGGCCTTCGCGGGCTCGGCAGCGGCGCCCGCCGTAGCGGCGCTCGAGGGGCTCTCGGCCTGCTGGCTAGTCTTGTCCTTATTGCAGCCGACCAGCGGCAACACGGCAAGCGCGCCGAGCGCTACGGGGAGGACCCAAGAACAGGACAAGGGGCGGAGCAGAGAGTTTGATAGCGACATCTCGTCGCATGGAATACCACAAAACCCGAGCGAAGCTCTCAGGTCACCACGGCCGCGACCAGGACCACAGCGGCCACCGCGACGGCGACGGCGATCCAGGCCCACGGGACGCGGCGCTGCGGGAGCTGCCATTCCTCGTCATCATCCGCGCCTGACGCGATTGCAGTCGCGGTTGGCGCGATGGCCGGGCTGCCCGCGCCGGGCGGCTTGGCGCGCCCAGCGTTCATCCTGTCGCCAGCGTCAAAAAAACCATCCTCGGCCATCGAAGGCGTCTTCTGCTTGGTCACGGAGGACTGCAACAAGAGCTCTGGCATGCGCTCAGCGATCCGGCGTCGCAATTCGGCCTGCGGTTCCTCGGCCCAATCGGTGTGCCCACCGGCGAGCCCGTACGCATGACCCACCGCGTCGGCGAAGTCTCCGACCGTGGCGTAGCGAGAGGCGGCCTGCTTACGGAGGCCACGTTGAATCACGGCGTCGAGAGCGGGCGGCACTGGGAGCACCTGCCCCTCGCCGGCTTCGCTCGCCGGCGTAGGCTCCTGCGTGAGGATGGCCAGCAGGATGCTGGGCCCGGTGGTACCGATGAAGGGCAGCGACCCGGTCACCGCCTCGTAGCTGATGGCCGCGAGCGACCAGACATCTGCTCGGTGGTCGAGGGTGTCCAGCGCCTGTGCCTGCTCGGGCGACATGTAATAGGGCGACCCGATAGTCGTCCCCAGAATGGTAAGCTTCTTCGCCGAAGCGGCCTTATCCTTCACCGAACCGAAGTCGAGAATCTTCGAGTGGTCGCCCTCGCTGGTTTGACACAGGAAGATATTGTCCGGCTTGAGATCGCGGTGGACAAGCTTGCGCGCGTGAGCGCCGTCAAGCCCCACAGCCACCTGACTCAACATCCTCACGAGGCGCTCGGGCGAGAGGATCTTCTCGCGCTTCAGTGTGGCGCGCAGTTCCTCGCCGTAGAGGAACTCCATGACCAAAGCCTGGCTGCCATCGGGGGTGGGGCGAAAGTCGATGACGTCGGCAATGTACTCGTGCGCCAGGTCACGGCTAACGTCGGCCTCGCGCTTAAATCGCTCCACCGAGACCGAGTCCGCGGCCACCTGGTCGTGAAGGATCTTGACGGCTACGTTGCGGCGCTCTTCAACGTCGAGAGCTTCGTAGACACGGCCCATGCCGCCGTCCGCGACGACACGCCGAATCTCGTAGCGGTCCCAGAGCCGAACGCCTATCCGAGCATCCGCGCTGGAGATCCGCGCGGGCACGCCGGTCTCGGTCGCCATCGCAAGCTCGTGCCCATCCTCCGCGCAGAACGCGGCGTCGTCCGGGTACATCCGGGCGCATGCGGGGCAGGCTTTCATCGGAGCCGAACCTACCACTGGTTAGGCGCTGCGGGTCTAGCGGTTGTATACCGCGGACGCCAATTGGCTGGCTTTCAGCCTGAGGGCACGATGCGAGGCGAAACCGAGCCACGATGACGCCGGGCAGACGGCGCCGACTCAGCTCTCGGCGTCAGATCCGGGGTCAGGAACCTCAACCTCAACCTGCCGCCGGAAGTAGAGGATCCGGTTGCAGCTCGGGCATTGGTCGAAATCCGTGCCGCGAGCCAGGGTGTGGAAGAGCATCGGCGGCAAGTGCATGTGGCAAGCGCTGCAGGTGCCGTCGGTGGTGTGCGCAATGCCAGCGCCGCGTCGCTTGCGAATCATCTCGTAGCGGCGGTAGAGGCGCGGCTCCAGAACCTCCACGAACTTGGCGCGCTCCGCGCGGACCTCGCCGAGCCTTCCCTCAGCCGCGACCATACGCTGCGAGAGTGCGCCCTCGGTGTCGCTCAGGTCGGTGGTGATGCCGTCGCTGCGCTCGCTGGCTGTAGCGATGTCCGAACGCGCCTGCTCGACGTAGGTGTCGAGCTTGGAAATCTCGATTTCACGATCGCGCTGCAATTTGCGCAATTCCTCGAGTTCCCGCTGAACGGCGTTCGCCTCGCGCTCGGTGCGGCAGCGGGCCATCTTCTCTCGGGACCGTTCGACTTGAGCGACCATTTGCCGCACCTCGCCGAAGAGATCGGAACGCGTCGCCTCCATCTGCGCGACGCTGCCCCGGTGACGTCCGAGCTGCTCATCGAGCGAGCGGAGCTGGTCCTTTTTACCGGAGAGAGATTCCTTGGCTTCGCCGAGCTCGCGTTCGAGTTCAGTGAGTTCTTTGTCCAGGCGGGCGAGGCTTTCTAGGGCCTCTACATGAGCTCTGATCTTCACGAGTGACGTCGGCTCCCTTTGGGACGGTTGGCTGGTCCTCGCCTAAGCGAGGACGTAACGGACGCGCCCGTATACAAAGTTACTGAGCGCTCCGCCAGTAGGCCCACCTGGGTTCGAACCAGGAACAACCCGGTTATGAGCCGGGGACTCTAACCAATTGAGCTATGGGCCCGAAATCCGAGGCCTCCGGAGAGCTTTCGGCGGCAGCAGAGCCAGGACCGAAGAACACCCGAAAATGCGACCTCGGCGCCACCAGAAGGTCGCACGCGAGCCCGCTCCAAAACCTTGGAGTCCGGGCAGAACGTAGCGAATCACCTAGGATTCGGCAACCTCCGCGCGTCCACTGAAAGCGAACGGCCCTGCCCGATGGGGTACACCCGAGGGCGCCCCTTCCATCCGGTCGCGCGTCCGGGCGAGGCCGGATCGAGGTGGAATTCGGGCCCGGCGCCCACCAGTCCGGCCGCTGGGCGTGGGAGAATGGAGATTGGGATTTTTTTTATGGCTGCCCTGGTTATTCGAGGCGCACGGGAACACAACCTCAAGAACGTGTCGTGCGAGCTACCCCGCGCGCGGCTCGTCTGCATCAGCGGACCCAGTGGCTCGGGCAAGTCATCCCTCGCCTTCGACACGCTCTACGCCGAGGGACAACGGCGCTACGTCGAGTCGCTCTCCGTCTACGCCCGGCAGTTCCTAGACCAGCTCCCCAAGCCGGACGTCGAGAGTATCGATGGCCTGAGCCCCGCCATCGCGATCGAACAAAAAGGGCTCGGGAAGGGGCCGCGATCGACGGTGGGGACCGTCACGGAGATCGCCGACTATCTGAGGGTTCTTTTCGCCCGAGTCGGCACCCCCCACTGTCCGCACCCGGACCACGCGGCCCGAGCGACTGCCGGCGCAACCGGTTCGGATCCGTCAGATGAAGGCTTGCTGCGCGCCCGCACGGTCCAAGAAATCGTCGACACCGTCCTCGACTGGCCAGAGCGGACCAGGGTCGTCGTCCTGGCTCCGGTGGCCCGACGACAAAAAGGCGGCCTCGCGCGGGAACTGGAGGCACTTCGGCGCGACGGCTACGTACGCGTCCGCGTCGATGGCGAGATGCGCGAGCTGGGGGACGAGATCCACGTCGACCCCAAGAAGGAGCACGAACTCGACGTCGTCGTCGACCGGCTCATCGTGAAGCCCGGTCTGAAGGGGCGCCTGACAGACTCCGTCGAGCTTGCCCTCAAGCTCGCTAGCGGCACGGTACTCTTTGACCGAGCCGATGGTTCGGAGCCCCTCGTGATGAGCGACCGACTGGTCTGCTGGGAGCATAACGTCACGCTGCCGCCTCTCGAACCTCGTCTCTTTTCGTTCAACACGCCCCACGGGGCCTGCCCAGCTTGCAACGGGCTTGGTGTACGCACGCGAATCGATCCCGATCGGGTCGTGCCGGACGGGGCGCGCACACTGCGCGACAGCGCCGTCCTCGGCCTCGGCCGCCCTCGCTCAGTTGCGATGGCGACGGAGCTTGCGGCGCTGGTAAAGGCGCTGAAAGTCGACGCCGACACACCCTGGGAGAAGCTCCCGAGGCCCCTGCGCAATCACATATTGCATGGAAAAAGCACAGGCAAACGCATCAAATACGAGGGCGTCATCACGCGACTCGAAGCGCTCCTCGAAGGAAACGAACAAGACGATGGCCGCGAGCCAGCTGACGGGGCCATCACCGCCGAGGACCT
>PVBE010938426.1_pt1 | contig 17274 bp, 14 predicted proteins | sample 1631181 | NCBI WGS metagenome assembly PVBE01 (sample SAMN08397723, study PRJNA350692) | Marine metagenome, whole genome shotgun sequencing project. | isolation source: water | place: Pacific Ocean | collected 2012-04 | reverse complement strand
CCCTTGAACACCTTGAATTCCTGTAGCTCCCGTAAGCCCTTGAATGCCAGTAGCACCAGTGGCTCCTCCGGCTCCTTGGTTGCCCGTAGCACCAGGAATTCCTGTAGCCCCTTGAATTCCTGTAGCTCCCTGAAGTCCCTGTACCCCAGTAGCACCGTGAATTCCTTGGATACCGGTGGAGCCAGTTGCACCTGTGAGACCAGTAGGTCCTTGTAACCCGGTAGCACCTTGAATTCCTTGGGCGCCTGTGGATCCGGTAAGATTGTTAGTGGTGAATGTTGAGCCATCTGAAAATCCTAAAGTAAGTGTTCCGTTAGTTAGATGATGTGATGCGCTAGTGATCCCTACCCCCGTGGATCCCGTAAGCCCTTGAATGCCGGTAGCTCCGGTGGCCCCAATCGGTCCTTGCGTCCCGGTAGCTCCTTGAATTCCTTGGATACCTGTAGATCCAGTTGCACCTGTAATACCTGTGGATCCAGTTGCTCCTTGAATTCCTTGGATACCCGTGGATCCAGTTGCACCTGTAATACCAAGCGGTCCTTGGGTACCCGTAGATCCCTGAATTCCTTGGATACCCGTAGATCCAGTTGCACCTGTGAGACCAATCGGTCCGGTGAAATTACTGGTAGTAAACGTAGAATTGTCAGAAAATCTCAATGTAAATGTACCGTTGTTTTCATTTAGCGCATCCGCGATGCCTATGCCTCTCGGCCCTGTTGATCCGGAAGGACCAATCGGTCCGGTGGCTCCAATTCCGGTAGCTCCTTGGACTCCTTGGATTCCTTGAACTCCTTGAGTTCCCGTAGCACCTTGAATTCCTTGAATTCCGGTGGCCCCGGTAGCTCCATTGCTACCCATGGCCCCTTGTGTTCCAGTGGATCCGGTCAAACCAGTTGGACCAATCGGCCCTGTTGATCCAATTCCGGTAGCTCCGACCAATCCTTGTATTCCAGTGGCTCCAGTCAATCCTTGTATTCCAGTAGCTCCGGTTGCACCATCGATTCCGTCTAAACCTTTTTGGCCCACTTGGCCACCCATAATGTCTCTAACCGTGATACTGGTATTACCAAAACTGTTATCGTTTATAACACTAAACGTGGCTGCGCCGTTGCTTTCTCTAGCTAATACCCTGATTAGTTCATTAACCCCGAGAGAAGAAGGAGTCGCAATATCCGTAACGACAGTTACGCTTGAATGATATCTCTCTGGCGTTCCCGAAGGTCCTGCTATGCACATCAAACCTCCAGGCACATCTATAAAATTCCGAGCTACATTGTCATATTTCTGTATTTGAAAAATAGCATTATACGGATTGTCAGGACCTGTCCGAATTGTCACATTCAATGTAATAAGCACTGTCATCGCTGCACTTATTTCAATAGAACATTCGGCACCGGTAGGATGATCAATATGGCGTCTTATCATTGAGAAAGTATCCTCGCTGTTATTATAATCAGGAGTAGCGGAAAATATCAAATCTTTGAATGAATCAGTTAAAAGTTGACTTGCTGAGTCCAAGGATACTTGAAAAGCTGCGCTGCGAGAACCTAATTCACCCTTTTCGCCTTGCAGCCCCGTAGGTCCTTGAATTCCCGTAGCACCCGTACCTAGATTCGAAATCTTAATAGATCCTCCCGCAGAAATAAAAGTATCGCTTGCGTAATACAGCACATCTGGTGCTTGCAAGGAAACTGTGAATGTAACCAACCGTCGCGCATTGACGTCTGCTTCAGATGATACTGTAACACCATCTGTGTACTCGCAGCAAATCGCATTCCCATCTCTTGCGTCTGGAATAGTACCGAAAATAATATGATGGTGAGCTGTTGTACCACCTGACGAAATGCCAGGTGGATTCCGAAATGTGTAAGTGAAGCCCCTAAGGAGCTCTATTGTTGGTTTTAATTGACCATTAAGAAGTAATGAAGTTGCTGTTGATGTAACGTCAAAATGATTGGCAACTGGTTTAAGTCCAGTTGCGCCTTGAAATCCGGTCAATCCCGTTGCGCCGATCCCAGTAGCACCTATAGGCCCCGTAGCTCCCACCCCAGTAGCGCCGACGAGACCTTGAAGACCCGTTGCGCCAGTAGCTCCTGCTCCGGTAGCACCCGTGAGACCCCGAATACCTGTTGCACCAGTGGCTCCGACGAGACCCTGAATACCTGATGCACCGGTGGCTCCTGCTCCGGTAGCACCTTGCGCTCCGGTAGCACCAGTACCACCAACGAGTCCCGTCGCACCTGTAGCTCCCACCCCAGTAGCGCCTGTGAAGCCTCTCAGACCAGTCGCGCCAGTAGCCCCCGGAATACCAGTGGCTCCACATCCAGTGGCTCCGCGTAATCCGGTAGCGCCGGTAGCGCCGGCGGGGCCAGTGGGTCCTATGCTTCCAGTAGCTCCTGCTCCGGTAGCACCTGTGAGACCTCGAACACCTGTGGCACCAGTGGCTCCTGATGATCCTCGCGTCCCTGTTGCACCAGTAGAACCAGGCGGACCTCTGTAACCAGTAGAACCCGTTGCACCCACAAGACCGGTTAAGCCTCGCGGACCCGTGCTGCCTGTTAAACCGGTGGAACCGGAATCACCCAGGAGTCCTTGAATACCTCTTAGTCCTCTGGGACCTATTGGTCCTGCATCACCGGTGAGACCCGTGGCACCTATTAGACCTGGTTTACCTTGTGGTCCAATAAAAGCTGTTGCACCATCTGGAAGCTGGAAAGCCCGAAGATTTCCAGAATCACCTCCAATGGTCACAAATGTGCCTGTTGAATTCCCTATGACTGGTTCGCGTGGAGTAGCCAATGTATCCGGCTGGATAGAGTCTGTTACTTTGTAATTAGTTCCTGTAGCCATTTTTTTATTAACGCTGGAAACTTAAAAACCGGTTTTTAAGTTTTGATAGATTGTTTTTCGAAGCATTTTTTCAGAGAAGAATAAATGAAGATAACCGCTTATTTTTTTGATAACTATACTGGCGAATCTATTTGGATTGCGGCGATGCTGTGGCCCATATTCTTTGTCCCCTTTTACATGTTTTACAAAGATGGTATCAACAAAACTACGACCTTGGTATTTTCCGCGATTGCTTCTCTAATAATGGCGAGTTTTTGCTGCTTGATATTCGCAGATAGTCTCGTGGAATACATTACTTTTTTCCTTGGGGTAAGTCTGTTGGTTTTTGGCAGCATGGCTATGATGAATAGAGGGAAATCGGCTTCCAGCTCCTGTTCTGCTTGGATTGTTGGGGTCTTAGCTTCTCTTTTAGCTGCAATAATAGTGTATGCAATGAGAAGATATGTCTACAATCGAAAAACCAGTCCCACAACTCCTGGGCAAATCAAAACCCTACTCACACCGGGTGCATGGATATGGATCGCGATACAAGCAGCTTTGTACGCATGCGTGGTGTACCTACTGATCCGTTAAGCGGTGGTTTCGTACGAGGTCAGGTAATCTTTCTGTATTTCCACCATAATTTGTCATACTCGAGAGAGCGTTTAAAGTAAAATCAAGAGGACTGCGCAGGACCGAATATGCATCCTCTACAAAATTAATGTGACTAGTCATGCCTTCGCATGACTCACCGATCGGCTGTAACAATTCTAAAATTCTGTTTAATTTTTCCTCTATGCGCTCAAGTCGCTCATTCTGTCTTTTTTCGTATTCTTCTAATTTTTGTTCCATTTCCTTTTCAAACTCTGATGTTTAAAAAGATTTTGGTAAAGTACTGCCAGAAAAACTAGTCAATCGCGATTGGCCTCCCACCAGTTGTCAAGGGCCTCCTCGGTGACATTTTCACTTAATGCGCCCCATAAACCTCGCCGTTGCCGCCACAAAGGACTCCTAGGCTCCATGACTGGGTAGAGCCACTCAGACCAGTCGATCGACCTGATCATTATTGAATTTCCCTTTGCCATTAGTGCTTCTTTAATGAAATCTGGAAATTTACTGGCAGGATTGTGAACTCCATCCTCGACCATGCGCGCTCTTGAAATTATAGTTTTAATTAGAGGTTTAATCCCAAGACGTTTTAAAGTTTTTGCGTTTCTCTCTCCCAATTTTATTTTCGAGTACTCTTCAAAGGTTGTCGGTTTTACACTAACTCTTCCTAAACCAGCGTAAGCGCCCATAATATCGACGGGCGAGCTATGAGGCCGACGCGGTGATACGTCCGGAAGATCTGGATGCACCCAGACCCAATCTCCTATTTGTATATCAGGGTTGTTATTGATTTCATATGCAACCATCTTAGAATAGAGCTCTTTAACCGCATCGGCAAAGACGTCGTTGTCCATGGCACGTTCGTAATGTCGGGTCCAACCGCCTGCTTTATAGGGGCCGCTGCCGGCAGTGCGAAAACAAAGCTTATCAACTGTATCTATAGCCCGATTGATGGGCACAGACAAGTCGAGTTCCCGCTCAAGCTTGCGCGACCCACCCGATGATCTACTCTCTCTTCTTCTAACTTCTCTCAATCGTCTACACTCCTGACAATCACATTCTTCATCCGAATCCTCAACAAAAGGGATAGGATTATTCTTGCGCTCAAGATGTAGAAAGTCTTCTATAATAGACCAAGGTGTATATCCAGATCCTACCTTTCTCTTGAAGAATGACTTGATACGCTCGGTCATACTCGGTAATCCTAAGTCGTCCTGAATACTAGGCGGGAAAACAATGGAAAGCCAATGCTCGTCGCGACGTAATCGAGCAATTCTAACCATTGCTTCCAATGAGTCGCAGAGACTGTCGTCGATAACGTCTCCAAGGAGATGAAAGCGAGGTGGCCCATCTCTAATTTTTATCTGAGACTCAGCTAAACTCCTTTGCAACTTTTTGACCTTCCTAGCTTTAGACATATGCTTTCTCAAAACATTTGCGCTCAATTTCTTCGTCTTTTTCCCTTTTTTGATTATTTTCGCAACATTTGGATCCACGCCCAACATCTTGGCTTGAGTTTTCATCAAATTTGTCTTTGTTACTGAAACTTGAGGACGAGCTTCTCTAATTTGTGTGGCCAATTGTTCGGCCACGGGATGAAGATTTCCGGTGGGTTGCTCGGTAACTTGTAATCCAGCATAAACATCTCCCGGTACTGCTTTCGCTGCTATCTGTTTGAGAGAAAGCATTTTAAACCGGCGACGCCCACGACTTGATTTTCTTTTTCGACATCTTTTGGTCGTTGGATTATATACTAGTCCTCTGCGTTTACATCCTGCTCTAAGTTGTTTGCCTGTTTTACGGCTTCGTCGTTTCTTTGGTTTCTTTGATTTCTTCTTCTTTGGTTTCTTTGATTTCTTTTTTGATTTCTTTCCATCGATGATAGATATACCGAATTTTTTCTTGATGAATTGTTTCGCTTTCGTTAAGGTAGGGTAAGACCAGGTTAGCCATCTCGACCAAAATCCCGCATGGTCCATACCAGATTTCTTCCAATTTTCTTTCGGGCTAGATTTGACTTTGATCATGATCTTAATTAGTTCCTCTTTCTGCGATTTTGAAAGTTTATCTTTCTGGGCTAGATCTCGGGCTCTTTTGGGTAGTTTTCTAAAGCCTCCTTTGCCCAAATGACGTCCTACATATCTAGCCATACGTCTTGGGTCTTTGTGTTTGGTAAAATCTGACATACCAGCTGCTCCAAAGTCAACGTGTTTTTCTTTGCCTTTAGAGTCCGTCCACGAAATTCTCCATTTCTTTTTCTGGATTTTAGATGGTGTCAAATAAACTCGGAAGCGTCCCCGCGCGCCTCGACTGCGACGTTTACTTTTTCTTTTATCCGCGATTCTAAATTTAGAACTACAGGCCGGGCGTTGTTGTTCGTTTCCCATTTGTTTAAGGAAAAGATTTTTGACTCTGTGATTACTAAATAAATGCTGGGTGAACAAAGACATCGCCCTCTCAGAGCCCACACACGATGCATTGTATGCCACGAGCCGTGTAATTGGACTTCTCCGTGTACATGCAAAGCACCAGTCCATAGGAGCTGTCTTTTTGAATTGCATCTGAAAGGATTTCATCACTGTACAATATGCAAGAAATATTTACCAACTGCTGAATATCTCCTTTGCGCTTTTGCGATTGGGTTATTCTTAGTGAAAATGTATAGCTGAGCCGATTTAAAATAAACATATTTTAAGTAAAATGGAGCGTAAATCAAAGCAAAAACGAAGATTACAACGATCACCTCCAATCAAAGACTTAAGAGCTCTTGCAGTTTCAAAAGGGGTGGATCCCGAAGGAATGAGCAAAAGTTCTTTGATTCGAGCTTTAGCGGCTATGAAAGGAGAAACTAAAAAACCAGCCTACAAAATAACCAAGACCCTTGGAATGAAAGGCAAAGAAGGACACGTTGTAGAAATCGTAACTAGAGGAAAATCATATGCGAAGAAACAATTTCGAAAAAACAAGAGTAGCATCAAGCTACGAAAAGAAGTAGCAATGCAGAAAATAGGAGCCAAACTTGGAGTGTCTCCAGCCATAAAGGAATTTAATCTGAATGAGAAGTACATAATAATGACCAAGTTAGATAAGAATTTGTACGATATCATGCGTAAAAAGCATGGACAGCTCTCATTGACCCATCAACGTGCTCTCTTGCGGATATTCAAGAAGTTAGATAAGGGAGGAGTCTTTCACAAGGACCCTAATCCTTTGAATTTCATGTTTGCTGGTACCAAGCTGCAGATTATAGACTATGGCTTCGCTGAGGAGATTAATGAAAAACATGGCAAGAATCCAAATCTTTACCAGATGACGCTGGGATTACTTATCAAATTTAAGTCGTTGTTTCCGGGAATTATTTGCGGTGTGGAATATCCAATTTTGATTAATGCTCTTCCTGTTCATCTCCAGAGCGTTATTTTGCAGTAAATTGAAAAATGAAACAAGTTTTTTTAAGTTGAAACATGAATAACATAAATACATTACTTTCTGGGCATTGGCAAACAGCAATAAATGACGAAATTGCAATATTAGAAGAACGAATATCTTTGCTGCAAAGCAAGAAATATACCTTGGGCCTCCTTGAAAGACTCGATATGGAAGAACTTCCTGAAGAGTATTCGAATATTTCGGTCGATGTAACGTACAAAGAACAAGATAGTGAGATCGACGAATACGCTCTTACGATCGAAGGAAGCTTGACAATATCATATGAATATAAAAAGTTAGCGCAGGTCAGCGCACCGGTTAGAGTGTCGGTAAAATTTAGCTCTTATTCCACTCATGAAACAAGAGGTACAAAACCTTACAAACAGATAGATGTTGACATCTCCAACGAAACTAAAGACCCCATCCTTGAAAAAATTCAGGAAAAATTTGTAGAAGATGACGATTGGGAAGATTTGATCGTAGAACTATTTTCCTCGTAAATTCTTAATACTTTTGGTATCAAGAAAATGATTTCTTCGAGATCATGAAAACGGAAAAAAGATGTTGAAATTTAAACTACATTCAAAAGACGCGGTTATCCCAGCCAAGGCATCGCCGTCTGAAAGTGGATATGACTTGACCTGTATCAGATTTGTGAAGCAAATTGGTCCGTACACGTATATGTACGACACTGATGTTAGTGTCGAACCACCACCTGGTTACTTTACCGAGATAGTTGTACGCAGCAGTGCTGTTAAGACAGGCTGGATGCTTACGAACGCTGTGGGAATTATTGATGAAGGATATCGTGGTACCTTAAAAGTCGTTTTGACAGACGTCGATTCAAAACAGAAAAATCAAGGGAGCAACAATCACATCTCCCTAAAGCAGGGACGCCCATTGACGTGTCCATTTACATTGACTCAGCTAATCGTGAGAAAACGATACGACCTTGAAGTGGTCATCGTTGAAAAGGAAGAAGATGAACTGAGCGCGACAGAAAGAGGCGAGGGTGGCTTTGGAAGCACTGGTGCCGGAGGTGGCACCAAGAATTAATCGACTGGTTATCTTAATACTCCTAAGTATTAAGAGTTACATTATTGTGGTAATTCCCCTTTTTGTTGTCTTTCTCGAACTAACATAGGATTTGGCTCGTAATATTCAACCCGTCGTGTAGGAATTTCGACCTCCGGTCGAGTATCCTCTTCCTCATCCTCACAACAAATTTCTTTGCAACACATACAGATATTTGCTATTTTCTCGCAGAATTCAATTGATTCAATCACATCGCTACTACACACATTTTCATTGCAAATGCATTCTCGGAGACCGCAATAGAATAAACAAAGAATTATCAAACATCCCACTGCTATTTGCCATGCTAATAAGTTCTTGTTTAGCTTCTCGTCGCATTCACAACTAGAATTACTGTATACCGGTAAGTTTGGCACGTCTTGACTTTCATCTCTGAATATTTGGTTTATTTTAGTTTCGTTTTTCCATCTAACTTTGTCAATCCAACGTGTTTTGTTTGTCCACCTAGTTTTATTCTCCCAACGGACTCTTTTTTTGTCAATCCAACGTGTTTTGTTTGTCCACCTAGTTTTATTCATGATTCTCGTATCATTAATCCAACGAGTCTTATTTATCCATCTTGTCTTATTTTCCCACCTAGTCGTATTGATCCAGCGAACTTTATCTGTCCACCTGGTTTTATTTTCCCAACGAACTTTATCTGTCCATCTTGTCTTATTTTCCCATCTGGTTCTATTGACCCATCTGGTCATGTTTAGGTACTGTTCCCTGGTAACGTTAATATAACGCGTCTTGTTGGTGTAGACATCATGATATCTCATCACATCTACGTCTTTGTAAGTAATCATTTCTCCCGAGAACTGAATAGCGTAATATGCTTTACAAGCGTTCTTACATATAGTAGCACTCCGTGAACAACAGTTGCCACCGCTACACGAGTTCTGGCGACATGTTATGTAGTTAGTAGACGCCGAGTTCTTACTGCATTGGCGATATTGGGAATGTGAGGAGAAGGAGGATGGTGAACTCGCACAATTACATTTGGACTTACATTGGCTCAACGAGGTCGCATCCCCGTTTTTAACATGATTACAGCCGGCGTACCACGATTTTCGAGTCCAAGCTTCATTTGTAGATGTACTATAATAATCACTGATACCTTCTTCGCAAATATCAGCTAGCATATTCGAGTCGTAAAAGTAATCACTGATATTTCGATAAACATAAACAGTTTCCGTATTGTAGACAGTTTTGTTAATTATATTAGTACACGTCTCTTCCTGATAATGGCGTATTGGTAAAAGATATGTATTTGCTTCATCCGCGTGATTACCCCACTGTTCTTGGGTGACCCACGTAAAGTTAGCGGGATCAGCACAAGCATAAAATCGACAATGCCATGGTTCTGTGGCGCTTTTACTAACTTCTCCATACCTTGACAAGGCGTTACAATGGCCAGTGGGCTCATTGTAACAAGTTTCTTTGCATTTTTCTAACGTACCCCATTTGTAATTTTTGTTTACCGTCGCTCCTGGAATAATAGAGAACGGGCAATCTGGTCTTTTCCCTGTTTTATCTTTTACAGGTTTCCAAATCTCGTCTGGAATAGAATAGGCGCTACTTGCTATACTAGACTCTACATAATCTACATTAGCATTGGATGTACTCGCACATCCGACTCCTTGAACACATTTGAAAGTGACAGTGTTGGGGCAGGAAACACAATCACACGTGGTTCCGGATTTCTGAGGACACCAGACTGTAATTGTCTTACAGTCACGATGACCAGACGCAGTACACGTCAATGTGAAGCTATCCGCTTCTTTCGCATTTACAGTACTGGATTGGTATGCGTCGTGGCCACTGCCTTGAGTTTTGATGCTACACGAGTTTCCAGCATTACAATTCAGAACCGTATTTTTACACGTTCTTTCTGAATTAGAGGCCCCGCACGAGATTTGATACGGTCCATTCCATTCGTAGTTTTTACACGCATCGTGACCAGTACAAGAAACTGTACAAGATCCCGAATTGCATGTAGCCGCAAACGCTGGTGAGAATGCACAACAGACAAGTATATAAATTTTCTTGATGAAGTTCTTCATTTATTGAAATGAAGAATAAACCTTGGCGATGTGTGCAAGCTTCGCCCGATTAATTGGTGAACCCGAAAGTAGGTGCAAAGGACATTCCAGGGACGGCAACGTTAAGCATCGACGTATTTGTAACTGCTTTGTCCAGTTGTACTTTGCTTTGTTTCTTTTCCACACAACTCTCAGTGACAATCTCTGGACGCAGGCTCGGATCTGCAACATAAGACCCAGCCCCTTGTGAATTCGCGACATTCGCCGGGACGCGTGATCGGAGTGCTGGAGGTCCTCCAATGCCTGGGAATGCCGGAGTCCCGACTTGTAAACGTTTACTGGCACGAGCTCCAAAAGGAAGGAAACCGGACCGGTCATTCGCGCCGCCCGCCGTTGGCTCGAATACCCTCCCATTAAAGAAAACAGTACACGTGTCGAAATTAGCAACCCCACCGCCACCGCCGGCGCCGGCGGTGGCGAAGTTGACAAGTAAATTGTAGGCCACAGTCCAAGCGCCACCAGGACCATTGAAAAAAGGGTCAAGCGCAAATGTTGGCCCTCCGGTTCCAGGTCCAAATTCGTTTTGTTTACCTAGAATCATCCATGTACTTTTCTGGATTGGAAAGACTCGCTTGCGGGCAGTTTTTTCTTGACCTGTTTCATCATCGATTACGACGAGCGGATATTCCGTACTCGAGCCTACACCACTGTCGGGGGTGATCGTTCCAAATGTCCGACGCTGGTAGTCATTAACAACAGAAGGATACATTGTTTTTTTGGGACCAAAGACGTCTGACTCGATGAACGGTAATTGTCTTTTGTTAGTGAATCTATTCACCGGAACAATACCTCCCGTAAGCCGTCGGTCGCCCGAAGCAGCGGTTACCGGTACGGCACCTATAACTTTTTTCCGAATAATATTTTGCAAAGATCCATTATTACCCCCCGATACTCGAGCATTTGCAAGATCCCAAGTCACATTACCAGGTACCTGAGGTAACTTAAGATCAGAAACAAGACCCGTCCCTCTAATGATATCTGGATTTATCATAGTAATTAACTGTAAGGCAGGGGGGCTTTCTCCAAAAAACTGATTGCCACCGAATGGAAACCGACTGTCTGTATAATTGTTATTGAAATACCCCGCTCGTGAAAATGTGGCCGTATCGAAATTGATAGAAGGCTGGGTACTAGGCCTAAAGTTACCTTTGGCTTTTTCGTAGATGTTTCCGTTACCAGGTGCGAATCCCGTTTCGCCCACTCCGAGACCGGTGGGCCAATTTAAACCAGCAGACGATGAGCCTACTTGATTGTTCGTACTAAAATTTGCCATTTTATTAGAGAAAATATCTTAAGAGATTCTTCTTATCTAGTAAAATGGCATCTCTAACGAATGAACAAAATTCAAGTCCTATTCCTAGTTGGGACGATCTACGAAAGAAATATGACAATAAGTGGCTCGAGAAGAAAGAAGCTTTTTGGAAGAAATTGAAAGACAACTTCGCGGTATTGGTTGGGGAATTTCGAAATGGCCGTCAGGAAATTGGCGAGTTAGTGGACAGTGAGCTGAGTCCACAATACGAGAAGGCGTTTCGCGAGCTTTTCAGCGACACTGGTTATCAAGCCACAGTTGGTGAGCTTGAAAGGTTAGGTACTGGAACAAAGAAAAGCCGAAAGCTTTACATACGACTCCCTGACAGCTACAATGGAACTGTATAAAGATTTGAAATCTATAACAAATGGAAATTTCCTCGAGCGACGAACCTGAACAAAATACATCTCTGAAAGTCAAATGCTTTAATTTTGTTGGATGGCTTGGTTCAGCTGCGATCGTAACAGCTTACGCCGGTAGTTTTGACAAGATAACGGATACAATACTTAATCTGGGAGGATCTATAGGTCTTTTTGTTATCTGTTGTCATCACAAAACTTACCAATCGGCCTTTATTAACGGTCTGTGGGTTGTGGTAACAATTTATAAGTTCTTTACCTGACACAAAAATTAAATTTTATCACGTTAAGCACACGTAATAAAATTAAAATGTCATTAGAAATCGGAAATATTGTTAGAATTTTTCACTTTGACGATGGTAATCAAGACTTACTTGAGAATAACCACCCTAATATTTGGAAGATTGTTGAATTTCGCTTCGAGAAGAGCAAGAGCATCATAACTCCTGTAGAGTGGATCAAAGATAGACCCTTTACATCAAAGATTGATATGCGACCGAGATCTATTAGTTCTTGGAAGCTCCAAAAACTAAACCCAGGAGGGCAAGCAGGGCGAGGAGGGCTCACCGGATTACCAGGATGAGTTATAATTTAGCGCAACTGAATTCCGTATGTACCGCCGTTCTCCCACAGCTGTGAATCAGTTACTATACCACTCAAGTCCCACACAAGTCTCCAGGTACCATTGAAAGTTGAGCTGACGACGGATGTGGCCAGCGGGAGCTCCAGAGAAGGCTGGTCAAGCGAATTGGAGACGGTTAGCTGTATGATGACACTCTCAAACTCCGTGGGTGCGCTGGTTCCTTCTAAGAACAGACTAAACTGCTCGGGTCCTGGCAACAAAGAGGTTTTCGTAAACGCCGCAATGATTTGTCTAGGCAAGGCGAGAGGCCCAGGTTGGACAATAGCACCAAAAGGCGAGGGGGTAGCGAAGAGCGGTACAATTCCTCCTCCGACGAATCCCACTAATGGATAAACAGCTGCTTGAATGTAAGCTTGCGGCCCAAACGGCAAGGAGGGGAAGGTTAGAGCACTTCCGAGAGCGGTACTATTAACTGTACTGACAAAATTAAACTCCACATTGGTCTCGCGCGTGTTATGTTGTAAGGCGGTTCCAGCGAGAGGAATAGGGTGCGTGGATTTCTTGAAATCATTCGCAGTAAAAGTTTGAAAAGCTACATTACTGGGTAACGTGCCTTGTGCTCCTTGCGCTACGCTTTGTGTAATAACATATGGAATTGGGGGCTTTATGTTCGCGGAGGCTGCAAATCCTTTTTGGCCCGTTATGCTCGTTCCAACTATCTTCTTCGCACTTGCAATACCAAATGCTTCAATATCTGTAACATCAATTACCGGATTAGTAAGAACCTCGGTTCCACCGAATTCTATTAACTCGAATTTGTTTTTGCGAAGTACCAAACCTTTTTCGTTGAACTCTCCAACAGGCTTCTTGACGTACAATAAGTTACCCGCACTGGGTAATTCGGATGTGGCGTTGAAGTTATTTACGGGTCTTTTTCCGACACTCATCAACGCAACCTGATCCTGAAATCCACCAGGCACCTTTCTGGCGTTTAGATAATGCACTGAATTTGTAAGAGCTGCGTCTGCGACGCTAACACCTGTTTTGAGATTGGCTTGTGGAATACTTCCTAGAGCAAACGTAGGATTTTGGATGTTCAATGTTTGGTTGACGTATTGAAATCCCGGTTCCAGTGCCGAAAAATTGGCAGTGACTGAGCTAGCCATGCTATTTACGTTTTCACCTATCGGTTTCATTCGACTGCCTTTTATATTATTCTTGAATGCAATGCTTGTCATTTCTTAAAGGGAATGAAAAAGACACAATAAATCTCTCATTGAATGGGAATAAAATTTAGATCTTAATTTTGTAAATTAAGATTGAAAGGGGTGTTCTCTAATTTGCCGCGCATGTCTTCACACCCAGTTGATCGCTACGCGCCACTCGTTCGCCTCCCTCGGAGAGCGCATGGTGAACGTCGTCAAGCATAATAGTTTTTGTATTTCTTACTTCATTCATAATAAGCGTTCCGCGCGTGATTCGAGACAAGTCCTTTACAACGAACTGTCTAATAACGTCGATGCACTCTCCTGACATTGTCTTCACGCCGGCCTGTCTGCTCAACCGCTGAAGAGATGGCTTCGTGAGGCCCTCCAGTAGAGGATCGTAAGAAGGGCCCTCCTCTGCATCACCGGCATCGGAAGCGGCCTCCTTGCCACCCTCCTCGACGATCGTAACAACCAAAGGCTGCCTTCCCTCCTTCAGAGCTAGAATAAAATCGATATCCTCGGGCAAGACCTTGACTCGTCCGCCGTGAATGGCCGCGAGAGTTGCCTGCTCAAGAAGCTCAACGATCTTATTTTCCATATAATATTGCAAGAGAATGAATACTTGACGCGCAATCTTTGGGGTAGCCTCTTCATTTGCTTTGTCGAAGCTAGCCCTCACGACTTTCTCAAATGGAGCCTTGGCCAAAACGAGACAACCGTGCATCTTTTGCATCTTTTTAATGGTGCGCAGGGCTACGGTGCCTGGCTTGTATCGGTGCGGTTTCTTTTCATCTTTGTTCTCATCCACCGGACGGCGTTTGCGACGTGTCTTTTTCTTCAAGTTTGGATGGATAAACGGGCTAACACCGCCTCCCACAAACTTAATATTATGCGTATGAAAAAAGTTCTTCAAATCGGGATTATCATGGACCGCGAGCTCGAGATCCCGAACCTGCAACCTAACTTTTTTGTTCTCCGTCGACTTTTCTCCCGCCAAGCTAAGAAGCTGTTTGGCAATCTCCTCAACGATCACCGCCAATACAATGGGGGCTTTCTGAGTTACCATTAGCTTACTGGTTCCGAATCTCCTCAGATATTTCTCAACGACGGACGGGGGAAAAACCAGACCGGCGCGGGACTGTTTAGACCCGGTGGTGTCCGAACTAGAGTATTGATCCAGGGCTTCCTGGGCGCGGGCCTCAATGTCCGATAGAAACTGCCCATCGAGCTCAAGACGAGCAGCCGTAAGCACTTCTGCGTCGGAAATGGTGCGTTTTTGTGTTTTTAGTGTAATATCCTGCGCTTTGTTCGCCAAAATCTCGGTGACGAATTGCAAAACGCTGTTTAGCTGCTGCCTCGTATTTGCCGTGATGCCCTTCTCGGAGTTAATCTGCTTAAGTAGCTTGCCAATGTAAGTGTCGAAAAAACGGAATTGTTTCTTCTTAACCTGTTTCTGCTGTTGTGTGTCTGTCATTTTTACTTAGAATACCGTATTCTTAAGTCTTAATTTCTTTGCGTCCGTTATTTTACAGAATTTTTCTAATATCCTCGCAATAATTTTCGTCCAATCAATAAATGCAGACAAAAGAAATACTCATAATTGTAGCATTGGTCTTTCTCGGACTGTGCTTCTTGTGCAAACTTAGTCAACGGTTTATAACGCCGTTGCGCCGCCACTGTGACGCCATATGTGGTACATTAGTGTTCACAGCCGCCGTGTTGATTGGCGTCAGTCAAATAATGGAAAATAGAGATGGATATACCCCCAAGGAGGCATGCGAAAAGCACTGGATGGCGCCGACGCTGCCCTGCTCCACGAACATGGATTGTTCAAACGTTTGTGGCGACAGCTCATGTGAGTCAGTGAGCGATCCGATATATAAGAATTTGAAGTGTTGTTCTCGTTGAAAGACAGAATTCGATTTGGCAACGATCGTTAATTTCCTAAATTAACGATTCATTTAAACTCCCCTACTTTCCCAACAGTGTCTTTCCTATTTTGCCTCTGCGAAGCACACATCGACCAGTTGATGGATTGCAGATTTGGTCGCTTCGGCAACTCTTGTTAGTACACTTTCCGGCGGCCGGTGCTTTATCTGCTTTCGTCTTTCGCGACTTTTTCTTCTTTTTACATTTCAATTTATTAACTGTTTTGGCATCGTAGTCTTGGGTAGTATCTCCGGTTCCTTCCGGACCCCCGCACACCCATTTTGTCCCACGGAAGAAAGGAGATAGATAGCAGTCTAGTCTATTGTTGTGAGTTTGTTCGACGGTGAGAACGTTTGAGTTTAGCTTCATGGCCAACTCACCAATGTAAATGTCCACTGCGGTTGTAATTGGGTAAGCTTTTTTCAAGAGTTTTTTTGCGAACTTAGCGGACAATACGTAGCTCACGGCCCCGGCATTGAACTCTTCGGTTTCGCGAAGAATATTTATTTTCTTATCTACCCGAAGTACTTCCTCCAAACCGTCCTCTGAATCGGCCCAATTACCGTTCCAAAGAAATAAGATATCGAATGTTTCACCCGCCTTTTCCAACGCAAGAAGAGTTTTTGACAACAGGGATTTGAAGTCTTTGCGAACTTCTACATCATCCTCAAACACAAGAGCATAGTCTTTACAACTGTCTACGAATCTCTGCCACACATTGAAATGAGACAGAAAAATCGAAACTTCAATTGGATTCATGTCGGCTTTGGGTGATAAAAGCTTGTGATCGATCATATCGCACAGAAGAGAATCGGTTAAGGCTCTTCCGTTAACACACACTTCCCTGCAAGATTTTAATCCACCTGCTTTCGCATATTTTCTAAATTTCTTGATTCGTTTTTCATGGACATCACAATTTATGACAAAGCTTGCCATGGACTTTCCAGCGATCTTACTCGCGCATCCCTTGGAAGATTTGACATCGCATCCCTTTTTTGCTTTTCGGATACCAACTTGAGATTCAAGATCTCCATTCTTACGAGCGGGTTTTGTTCCATTGTTCTTGGCAGCGGTCTCGATACATCTTCTCATAGTCACTTTTGTCGGCCGAGCCGGTTCCAAATCTCTTTTAGCGAGCTTGACCTTTTTCTTTACAACTTCCTCTTCCGTTGCGTGATCATATTCTCTATAACCATGCGTTTTCCAATCTTTACCATACACGCGATCGCAATATTTTTCGGGATTCTGCGAGACATAAACTTGGAAATCTCCAAAAGGAAGTAGTTGAAGGTGATCAAGATTGGACTTCTTGTACCAACCCTTAGGCCATTCTTCCAGGACATCTTTGATGGCGGGAATAATTCGTTTTCCATCGACTTTGTAAGGAAAGACATCCATAAAGGGATATGAATAATCATATCCTTTGATTTTTTTGCGTTTCTCGATATAAATTTTGTAACCAAACCATGTTTTCGTTATCGCATATCCACATTTTTTGAACTGAGCCTTGAGTTTGAGGAATTTTTTAAGATCAGACTTCATTATACCTATATCTAAGTCATCATCCCACGGAATAATACCCCTGTTTCTAATCGCCCCCAATGTCGTTCCACCATCGGTCCAGTATTTAATGTCATTAGCAGATAATATTCTGTGAACATCATACATAAGCTGGTACAAAAGTTTGACCGAAGACGCTTTTGTTCTTTTTAAGTTATCCATTTATTGTATCAGAATTAGTTTTTAACAAACAACGCATGCTATCAGCGAGATCTTTGTTCTTAATAATGACAAAGAGACCTCCTCGCGGGCCCTGTGTCCTTACCGAATGATTGTT
>PVBE011492378.1_pt1 | contig 17278 bp, 18 predicted proteins | sample 1631181 | NCBI WGS metagenome assembly PVBE01 (sample SAMN08397723, study PRJNA350692) | Marine metagenome, whole genome shotgun sequencing project. | isolation source: water | place: Pacific Ocean | collected 2012-04 | reverse complement strand
ATTATGGCAGCGAAATAGAACGACCTCACAACCCTATAACACCTTTGGAAGCGTGGGAGTTGGTCGAGAAGTGGTACAAGGAAGATGAAAAGTTTGCTTTCATTGCTCCATACTTGGGTGCTTATGAGCACCTTGTTTTGACAAAGAAGATAAAACCCGTTCACAATCCGAAGAAAGGATTCGGGGCTAATCAATCAAGCCCCCAACGTAGGGCGGTGGAAAGCTATCTGAAACTAAGCCAATGATCGAGATACCATTTCCTGACAAGCAGTACAAGCTATTCTGCGAATACGATGAAGCGCACCCCGAAGTATGGAGGGAATTTCTGCGGATCACTCTGATCACGATGAAGGTGAAGAAGTTCAAGAACTATTCAGCCCGGGACATATTCCCGATCATGCGGTGGCATCGTGGCCCGAAAGGACTGAAGGAGGATGGGTTCAAGATCAACAACAATTACAGCCCATTCTATGCGAGGAAGTTCCATGAACTCTATCCGCAGCATGAGGGGTTCTTCAGAACAAGAAAATCCAAGTACGATGAAAGACATTGAATTGATACACGGAGATAGCTTACAAGCGTTAAAAGGCTATGCGGATAATCATTTTGATGTAGCTATTGTTGACCCACCCTATAAAGAAGAAACAACTGGTTTAAGTGCTGGGGTTAATAGAAAGCACTTTAACTATGAAACACTAACGAAGCCACCAACAAATGAATACATAAAAGAGTTGTTTCGTGTGTCTAAAAACCAAATAATGTGGGGCTTTAATTATTATATGGAATTGCTACCAAATACAGATGCTTGCATAGTATGGAATAAGCACCAAAACGGACATTTCAGTGAAGCTGAATTAGCTTGGTGTAGTAATGGAAAAACAAGAATATTTGATAGGGCTTACCAAAAAGATACAGGTAATAAAATACACCCAACCCAAAAGCCCGTCCAACTCTATGAATTTTGTTTACAGCATTATACTCATGAAGGTGATTTGATTTTAGACACTCATTTGGGTAGTGGAAGCATAGCCATAGCTTGCCACCAAATGAAACGAAAGCTGATAGCCTATGAGATAGATGCTGAATACTACGAAAAGGCGTGTAAGCGATTTAAGCAACAAACGGCACAACAAGCACTATGGTAGTGTTTATTGTTGCTAACGAATTGGCTAAGAAGCGTAGCCACATAATCACGCTTCAAATTTGGCACACAACGTAGCAGCTAACGGTAAGAAGAAATGAACGACCAAAGACCTGACTGGAAGTATGCGGTATTGATGTCCCTCGCATTGTGGACGATCCTTTTCATTATCTACGCTATACTCACACTAAAATGAGATTGCTAATTTTGGTACATGATTTCCTGATGTGGCTGATTGGATATGAACGGATAGATGACCGGGATACGTGACCGACTATGTAGGAGGCTTATGGCTGACGAAGGACTGAACAGCCTTGCGGCAAGGTTCGGACGTGATCCGATGGACATATTACAGGACACGGCAGAGGTGATATGCAGAAAGAGTGACGCTGAACTTGAAAAGATAGATGGATACTTCAACTTCTGGAGCGCAAGGGTGATCATACGGATAGGCAACAGGTCGTATTTCAAAGGGCGCAAGAGATTGGAACGCGAACGACCTGAACAGGAGGATGAGAGCATAGAGCAGATGCTGGTCGTGGATGTTCCATACGATAAAACCATCGATAGCAGGTACGCGGAGGTAATGGAACTACTTGAATCCCTCTACTGGTACGAGCGCGAACTGTTCCTGACATACTTGGAGGAGGGTTCGTTCCGCAAGGTTGAGAAGCGTGTGGGGATCAGCTACCCTGCGGTTTACCATACGGTCAAGGCGGTACGCGAGAAGATCAAAGACAGAATGAAACCATGATAACGGCCATATTCACAGCCATAGTCGGGCTTGCGGTACATCAATTCACGCGGAGGTGGGACATCAAGCCGTTCAACTGTGGGTTGTGCATGGTTTTCTGGACCTCAATAGCGGTGTTCTCGACAGGCCACTTTATCCCGATAGTGAACGAGGCGGTTATCTTCATAGGCATTGCAGTATTTACGAGACAGATATTATTTTCGACATGGCAGACGATGTTCTAACGGAATTGGAAGAGGATTTTTTATTGAAGAACGCGGGGCGGATAGAACTCTTTTCGTTATCTCAGTTCGGTGGTACGGTGTCCGTGGCAGACAGGTATATGTTTGAAGTGATCGCCCGCAAGAAGGGATATAACAGCCCCGTATGTTGGACGTGCGGAGGCGACATTAAAGCGGTCGGGAATATTCTAAAGCAATGAATATAACAATGGTAACGGGCGTCTGGAAACGTCCAGAGGTATTCGCACTTTTCGCCCGTGGCGTCCACAACCTTAACGCTGACATCCGCGTGATAGTGGCAGGGAGTGAGGGCGCACCGTCCCGGACGATGGTCGAGGACCAGGGCTTTGAGTATATCGAGATCGCCAACCAACCGCTGGCCACCAAGATGAACGCCACCACATTGGCAGCGCGTGGTTCTGACTACGTGATCTGCATGGGTTCGGATGACATCCTGTCGCCTGAACTTTTCGATGAATACCGAAGATTGATGGATGAGGGATGGGATTTTATAGGCGTGACCGACTTCTATTTCTACGACCTGACAACCAGGAAAGCACTCTATTGGGGCGGATACAGAGAGCCGTATCGGAAAGGACACACCTGTGGCGCGGGTCGTTGTATCTCAAAGGGGCTTATGGATGCGTGGGATTGGAAGCCCTGGAAGGTGGGCGATGACCTCATGCTCGACAATTCAATGCAGGGGCGGATACGTGGAAGCGTTAAGACATTCTCGCTAAAGGAATCGGGATTGATGGCATTGGATATAAAGAGCAGCACCAACATGACACCGTTCGAGAAATGGGATAACGCCTATTTCATTGACCCGAAGATAATAACCGACACCTTCACCCTATGAGAAAGATATTCATAACGGGCTGCGCGAAGTCGGGAACAACCCTACTCAAAGACCTTTTCAGATCATTTGAAAACACCTATGTGATCGAACAGGAAATATCAATAGGATCTTTTGTGCGGCTCAATCAGAAGCAGGTCGGTGATGTTGATTTTGTTGTCGGGAAGCGTACATGGGACACGATCTACTCCTGTGGCAGATTACGCGATACGGACATAGCAAGCCAGTACTACGCTTTACAGAAAGCCGGGGTTGTCGTTATCAACGTTGTAAGGGACGGGCGCAATGTGGTGCGGTCAATGGTCAATGATTGGGGATGGCACAACCCTTTCGAGTGGATGGAGTGCGTGAGGCAATGGCGTGAGAATAACGGAATAATCACACTTCAGGTAAGATATGAGGATTTACTGGCAGCACCCAACCTCGTACAAAGTAGGATAATACTTGCAACCGAAATGGTCAAGGAGCACCCGGTCTCTGACTATCCTGATTTCATTCAGACCACGGAGCAGCGCGAAAAGAATTACACCTTCCGCCCTTTGGATAAGAATAAGATATTGCCCGATACCGAAACATACCTGCAGCACCCGAATGATGTAGAGCATTTTGATTCACTACTGAAAGAACTTGGATATGAGTAGAGTTCCGTGGTTCATATTAGAGGTTATGGGTTGGCGTTTGTTGTTTCCGTAATATCTAAATACATATAATGTGTGGAATATCAGCGGTAATCAATGGGACACGGGAGCAGAGCGAAGCGATGGCATACGCCATCCGTAGGCGTGGGATAACATCCGACACAACGGAGCATGGCGACCTGACCGTTTCATTCGTTCACCTTCCGATAGTTGAGGACGTTAAACAACCGTGCGTTCATGGCAATACAACCGTGTGGCTCAACGGATTCATTAGCAATTGGAAGGAACTCTGCTCAAAGTACCGTGTGACATTCGAGAATGACACGCAGTACCTCGCATATCATTTGGACAATAATCGCCCAAGATCAGAGCTCAACGGCTTCTTTGCGGTGCTATATTACAGCAACGGCAAAACGCAATGTTTCACAGACCGTTACGGGATCAAACAACTGTACACCTACCAACAGGGACACACAACGTTCATCTGCTCGGAGGTCAAAGGATTAAAAGCGGTAATTGACCTGAAGATAGATTTCGATGCTATGGAGGATTGGGAGTATTCGCTCGGAGTTATGACCGAACATACCATCTACACGGGCGTTGAGCGTATCATTTGCCTACCTACCGAGATGCCCGCAAAGCTAACGGTGGATGAAGTAAGCTATCAAGAAGCAAGAGACAGGCTATTACTACTGTTCGGAATTTCCATAAGGCGAAACAGATACGAGGGAGCAGGATGCTACCTGAGCGGGGGGGTCGATAGTGGGATGTTGGCACATTGGATGGATGCGTCATATTGTTTTTCCGTTGACTACCTTACGGAGTTGTCAGAGATTGACAACATTAAGATGAATACAATGGGCGTTCACTACACGTTCATTGACAATCACATCAGTAAATGCAACTACCCGATCAAAACAATCCAAGCCCTTGACGACCTCAAAGTAGGGTCATGCTATACTAACTTCGCAATAGCTGAACTGGCATCCAGATTCTGCAAGGTAATGTACTCAGGAGCAGGGGGCGATGAGGTGTTCAACGGATACACTCACCGATACGACAGACCTATCAATGATGTGATCAGACGCACCGACCGCGAGGGAAAGCAGTACCACATGACCCATCAGGAGTATGATTGGCGATACCTTCGCGGCATCCTCGTTGTAGAGGATAGAATGTCCGGATGGCACACAATGGAAACCCGATACCCTCTATTGGACAACGACTTCGTGGATTATGCCCTATCTTTACCTGACGAGTACCTGAACAACAAGCGCATATTGAAAGACATATCAGGGCTACATCCTAACGTTACATCAGGCAAGAAGAAAGGATTCTGCAACCCTCACTTCACGAACGCGGAGTGGGTTAAATTCTGTAAGGAAAATAAATGACATCCGAAGAACTTTACCTGGACCACGATTACGTCAACCTCTACGGTAACCATATCCACAGTACCGCTATTGTCCATAAAAATGTAACGCTTGGAAAAGGCAATATCATAGGTCCATACACGGTAATAGGCTCTAATGGGGAGATCCGTGGAAAGGGTCAGAATGATTTTCACGGCTCGGTCAGTATTGGCAACAACAACATCATCAGCGAACACGTTACGATCCAACGACCGTTCGAGGAGAGGACGACCTACATAGGAAACGACAACATCATAATGGCACACGCACATATCGGGCATGATGTGATCGTAGGCAATGGCTGCGAAATATGTACGGGTGCTATAATCGGTGGCCATACTATTATCAAGGATGGTGTAAAACTGAAACTCGGAGCGACCGTCCGCAACCGACTGACCATAGGAAGCAACGCAACCATAGGACTTGGTTCTGCCGTTGTCAAGAACGTAAAACCAGACACCACCGTTTACGGAAACCCGGCAAGATGAAAGTAGCATACCTTATGAACACCATAGACCGATTCCCTCTTACAATGGAGGTAACGGATGCCAACACGGAAAAGGCAGGCTACCCGATCCATGAAGTAATTATCAACGATAACGCATCAACAGACCAGAGGATCAAGGATTGGGCTGCATCCATTGCCGATACCCTGACGCTCCAAAAGGAGAACATCGGAAACCCTCAAGCATTCAACGCCATGATAGCTGGATCAGCCGCTGACGTTTTCGTAATAGCAGGCAATGATATAATGCTACCTTACAACTGGCTAAAGGAAGCAATGGAAACGATGGCAGACCCGTTGGTCGGGATAGTCGGCTTCGATTGGCGCAACACCACCACCCACTCAAAGTACGCTAACCTGAATCTCGCACCTGAGACATACGGCACATGGGTAATAAGCCGCGACACTTACAATAAGGTCGGAAAACTCAACGAATGGTCAAAATACGGTAAATGGGACACATCCTATTCGATACGATGCCAACAGAAAGGGCTACTCAACGGATACGTTGCAGACCACTACTCTACGCACGTTGGCGAAGATGTGGGCGAGGATAGCGATTACCGTAGAATGAAGGATGAAGAACTCGCAAAGGCGACCGAGGCTTTCAATAAGTGGATTGAATCGGAAAAGGTAACTTCGTAATATGGGAACATCAGCAGGAAACGGTAAATACATCGAGACACCTGAGAAGATGTGGACGTTATTTTGCAGTTATTGGCAGCACTTGAAAGAGAACCCCATTGAGGTGGTTGATTACGTTGGCGCAAAGGCAGCGGAGGTAACCAGAAAACACAGAAGATGCCTCACAATGGTGGGATTTGAGAACTTTGTGGCGGATCAGGAACTTAACGCAACGCTCGACCATTACTTCGGAAATTTGGATGGTAGATATTCCGACTATGTATCCATCTGTTCGCGTATCATCAGATCAATCCGACAGGATCAGATAGAGGGAGGGATGGCAGGGATCTACAACGCAAGCATAACACAACGCCTCAACGGACTGACAGACAATCGGTCAATCGAAGTAAAAGAGATTCAACCATTGTTTCCGGATGTTCCAAAGGACGAGGGCGGTCAATAAGATACTGTCCCTTACATCGCGTAAGAAGATAATCCAGGGCGGCACATCAGCAAGCAAGACCTATTCAATCCTTGCCGTTCTAATTGACAAGGCGACCAAGACGGCAGCCCTCGAAATATCCGTAGTATCCGAGAGCATCCCACACCTACGCAGGGGCGCAATGAAGGATTTCCTAAAGATATTGCAGACCACCAACCGATACGATGATACGGCATGGAACAGATCGCTATTGACATACACCTTTCCGAACCGAAGTTATGTCGAGTTCTTTTCGGCAGATCAGGAGGCACGGCTACGTGGAGCAAGGCGCAACATCCTGTTCTTGAATGAGGCGAATAACGTACCCTTCGATTCATATCATCAGATGGCAATTAGAACGAGTAGCCATATCTATCTGGACTTCAACCCGACCGCACAGTTCTGGGCGCATACTGAGGTTCTTCCAGATGCTGATTCTGAACTATTGATATTGACCTACCTTGACAACGAGGCACTGCCCGAAACCATTAAAAATGACATCGAACAGGCAAAGGAGAAGGGCAGGACATCAACGTTCTGGGCGAATTGGTGGAAGGTGTACGGGCTTGGAGAGGTCGGTGTATTACAGGGCGCGGTCTATGACAATTGGAAGCAATGCGACAAGATGCCTGAATCATGGAAGTGGAAAGCCTACGGGTTGGATTGGGGTTACTCCAACGACCCGACCGCAGCGGTGGAGGTGTGCTATTTCGAGGATGCCATCTACCTGAATGAACTGCTCTATGAAAAGGGGCTGACGAATCCCGATATTGCAGCTAAGTTACAGGGGTTCAAGGGTGGTGAATGGATAGCGGATAGTTCAGAGCCTAAGAGCATCGCAGAGGTACGCGGACACGGGTTCAGGATTCGGGGTTGTCCAAAGGGTGCGGATTCGATACGGTCAGGGATTGACAAGCTACGGAGTGTCCCTATCTTCGTCACGTCAAGCAGCATCAATCTGATTAAGGAACTGCGCGGCTATGCTTGGAAAACGGATAGGACAGGAGAACAGACTGGCGTTCCGGTTGACGCATTTAACCATCTGCTGGACGCTGGGCGATACGTCTGCATGGAGAAGATGAGAATGGGATCAGGGAAATACGCGATACGATGAGGGTCGGCCTCGTCTGCCAATACGAGACAGGGGTTGATTACCACAGGCTTCTAAAGCCGTTCAGTCTATTGGATGTTGAGGACAACGGAATACAGATAATACGCTGTGAGGGCGCGAATGCCGATATGTTCAACATGGGCTTCGATGTGGTGGTGTTCAATCGGATGTTGCCGATAGTCAAACAACGCCAGTTCATTGAGGAGTTGCAGAAGCGCGGAACGTATGTGATCTGTGACATTGACGATAGTTGGACGCTCTATCACGGCCACATAGCCAAGAAGATACTGGAAACCTACAAGCGTCAGAGCATCGAAGCGTTGATCTACTCGGATGAGGTGTGGGTGACAAATGAACACCTCGGAAACTACGTCAAGAACCTGAACTGCAACTGGTATGTGATCCCCAACGCGATAGACCCGACAGAAGCGCAATGGCAACCGAAGAAGAACTACGGTAACCGCATAGGTTGGGCAGGCGGGATAACGCACTTCAAGGACCTCATGTTGACGGATGGATGTTGGGGTGATACCATACCCGTGATCTGTGGGTTCAGGGATGAAAAGGAATGGCGAAGGTTATCGGACAGTCTCAAGGCGGATTACATCAACAGCATGGACATCTATTCATACGGGATGCTATATGACCAATTCGACATTGCAATCGCACCCCTTGTTGACAACCGTTTCAATCGGTGCAAGAGCAACCTCAAGATATTGGAGGCGGGGATAAAGGGGCTTCCGATATTCGTTCAGGATATGCACCCGTATGTGGATGAGCACCAGGGCATCTATAAAGTGAATGATTGGAAAGCCGACATTCTCTACGCTTCCAATATGCCGACTGAACAGATCCGCGCAGACGGTCAGGCACTCCGAAGTTATATCCTCGATAATTACGATATTCGTAAAGTGAACGAGAAACGAAAAGAACGATTAGCATGAAGGTAACCGTACCGACAGGTTGGGAGGGCGTGACACTCCGTGAATATCAGGCATATCACGCACTAATGACCGAGGGTCAGGAGAAATTGAAGGACAGCACCAACCCCGACCTGACAGATTTTGAGTTGAAGTGCGCGATCATATCCCTGTTCTCAGGCGCGGACATGGACGAGATCCTGACATTGCAACGCTTCAGGGTCGAGGACATTATGAATCACCTTCGATTCCTATCCGCCCCCATTGTAGGAAAGGTCAGCAATCGCGTAAAGGTCAATGGTAAAGGATACTATTTCGAGAAGCGGTCAAAGAAAATATCTGGCGGTCAATGGATAACCTTGCAGCACTTCCTACAAGACCCTGACAGGATAGATTTTAACCTTCACAATCTACTTGCCTGTTTCGCATATCGAACCAAGTGGAAGTACTGGACGCAGAAATATGATGGCAAGAACCATGAGCGGACGGCAGAGGATATGAAAGACCTGCCTATGACATTCGTTAAGCCACTCACCGATTTTTTTTTATCGGATTGGGAAAACTCCGTAAAGAGTACACTTCACTTTTTGGAGATGCTGGCGAAGCGTCTGAAACGTCAGGCGGAGAAAGAGTTGAAACGTTCATCACAAAATATGGATGGCTCAATGCCGTGGACAATCTCACAAACGGGCGACCTGAATTATGGGACTATTACTTCGACATGAACATAATAGAGTTCCTGAACCGCCTTGCCTTCCATAAGGCCAAGGGAGCGCATGAACGGCAGATGAGCAAAAGGAGATAATGGCACTCAAACACACGGCAGCAGCACTCAGGACTTTCGGGGGTCTAATGGTTTCGAGGCTATCTCAGGGGCTTACCGAGAACAACTCCACGGCATCGGGAGAATTGGACAGTTCAATATCATTCAGGCCCACAGCAAGCGGCAACCGTATAGGCATCGACCTGAGTATGCTCGACTATTATATTTTCGTGGATGAAGGTAGAAGCCCCGGAAAGCAACCGCCCACATCTACCATTGAGCAATGGCTGACCTATCCGAATGTATCGGACAGATTCGGGTCGGGCGGATTGGGAGACACGGAACGCAAAAGCCTGGCATTTCTGATCGCCCGTAAGATAGGACGGGAGGGAACAGATGGCAACGACTTCTTTACCAACGTTATCGAAAGCGACCTCGTTAAAAGGGATCTCCCGAAAATCATTGAGCGTTCGGTCATTGAGGACACGGACGATCTGCTATCCGACTTTTTTGATACATTTACATAGGTTTTATCTGTTAGTTGGTTTTGGGAGGGGTGGTGATTCGCCCCTCTTTTTTCTGTGCCGTAAACGAAATGGCCTTCCCCGTATTTTATAAGTATGGGAATACTGATCCACAACACACCTTCATTTTACAGCCTCGCAGGAAACGACAACGCCTACGTTTTCAGATCGACCAACTTCACGCCCACACAACGATTCAAGGTCAGCGTAGTTCCGGTTGATTTTCCTATCAGTCCCGAGATCGCGGTGGTCAGGGTTTCACCGCGTCAGGGCATAGATGTTAACGGAGTGGTGACCACGGACAGGGCATATTACGACCCGTCACGGATACTGCAATCACTCATAGGTACTGACATCGCCATCCCGTCAGTCAACCACGTGGGCGTTTTCGCCTGTCCGAACACACACACAGAATATTCGCTTATCGTTCAGGAGGAGGATGTTGTCAATGGCGCGTATGTCGGTGGGGCGAGTTTCACGGTCAGCGAAAGGAGCGTGTGGAACGGTATCCGCAATGAGATCGATTGGCTCGACTTTGATTATACCGATTACGACATGACAACCCCCGCGTCAGGCAAGAAATTCCTATCAGACGCACCATCAACCAGATACGTGGACACGGGTCAATCGGCATTTTTGCATTACCTATCTTCCGGCAATACGATAAGGCGGTTTTATGTCAGAAGTTACGGATCGAATGGCGTTGAGATTGATTCGGGATACATGGCGGCTGGACCTGCGGTCGCAGACGATAAGTATGCACGTATAGCCTGTGGACCATACGACATCATCAATTCAGACCCTTCAAGTTGGACTGACTTCGCACCGACAACGGGGCTGGTGGGCGCGGCCTATTATGATGTATGGATGGGTAATCCGACACAGGAGGTGTTCAGATTCTACATTGATCAGAAATGCACCAAGTACACGCCTATCAGGTTGCATTGGCTCAATCGGCTCGGAGGCTTTGACGCTTTTAATTTCTCCTTGAAAAGTACAGAGTCCACCAAAGTGACAAGGGATAGTTATGTAAGTCAACCACACACGTTCAGCGGCACAAGTTGGGATTACACCAAAGCAAGTCGAGGACGTACCGAGTACAACATTGAGATGCAAGAAATGCTAACCATTAACACCGACTACTTAACGGGTGATGAAAGCACATGGATGGAAGACCTATTCACTTCACCTGTAATCTTCCAGGAGTTGAACAACGAATTGATAGCTGTTAACATAGACGGGCGAAGCATCAAGAAACAAACGTCTTTGAATGATAAGCTGATGCAGTACACATTCGACTTAGAGTATTCGCTAAGGAATAAGAGACAACGTGGCTGAGGTTCTGATAGAAGGTCGTAGGTTAGATGTAATGCAGGAGTTGGATTTCTCCTTCAATTACTCTATTGCGGATGTGCGCGACCCATCAAAGAGGAGCACATCATTCTCCAAGACGATACAATGTCCATCGAATCCGAACAATGATCTGCTGTTCGGACAGATCTACGATGTGAACATTTCCAATCCTTACGATTCAACGCAGACGAATATCGGGGTGAACTTCAATCCGCACAAGAAGGCCAAAGCGGTCGTTACGTCCGATGGCGTGGAGGTGATGTCTGGGATCATCCAATTGAGGCGCATTCGGATCAAGAGCAATGACTACCAATACGAGGTTGTGTTCATTGGGAACGTGATCAGCGTATTCTCGAAATTCAAGGATAAGCGATTGAACGGGTATGAAATGGTCAGTGGAGCAAGGGTCTATCACATCGACCTGTCAGACCTCGACCATACCTATACGCGAGCAAATCAACAGGCAAGTTGGAGCGCAGCGATAGGGGTCGGATACGTGTACCCGTTGATTGACTTTGGCTTTTCCTATTTCTTTACCAGCGCAGGTGAAAGAATCTACAACGTTATTGACCTGAACCCTGCGATCTACACAAAAGACCTCATTGATAGGATGTTCGCATTCGCAGGGTTCACATACACATCCACGTTTTTTGATTCTGCGTTCTTCAAGCGGTTGATCATTCCCACAACAAAGGCCATGAGGCTACCGGATGTAACCGCAAATACCAGAACATTCAAGGCGGTAAAGACAATACCCCAGATGTTGCATCGTCTTTCAACCACCTTTCCGAATACATACGGAAACGAACAGCACTTCGTCAATTCGGGACTGATGGCAAAACTGTGTTTTGAGGATGAGGTGCTTTTGGGTTTTGACAATAACGACCAGTATCAGATGTTGTCATCACCGAATAACCTTTTCAATTTCGATGCCGATGGCAATTATGTTTTCAAGTGTCAAGAGCCTCAGAGGAATGATGTTTTCAGGGCATCGATAGACCTGAAGCTGACCAATAATCACGACTTCGGAGCAGTATCCTACTTCGGTGATATGGAGTTGGTTCACTTGGACAGCGGCACATCAACGATCAACGTAATATCATCCGTTCAATGGCAATGGACATTGGCATCCGTGGGTACTGTTCAGACCAAGACCGTTTATATTGAAGGTCAGGTATTGACCAACCTGAACGACCAGGTGTATATAAGGCTAAACGCCCCTGATGCAGATTCGGGATATAAGTCTGACTACAACGACACCATAGGATCAACGGTAAAACTGGACTTCAGATGTGTCGGTGGATACTTTGAGAATGATCCAGTGCAGGATCAACTATATCAGGACGACACGGTGATAATGTCCGACACGTTACCCGATGTGGGGATGTCGGATTTCTTTATGGGGATCATTAGAATGTTCAATCTATACCTGACACCTGACCCGAACAATGAAACGAATATCCTGATTGAAACGAGGGACGACTTCTACCTATCAGGGATAACCCGTGACTGGACAGATAAGCTGGCGCGAGACAGGAATATAGGCTTAGAGCCTTTGGGACTTTTGGCGGCAGGCGAATATATATATTCGTATAGTGAGGATGGGGATTATTACAATAACCGATACCAGACAACCTACGGACATCCGTATGGGAGGCGGAGGATAGACGTTGACAACGACTTTCTGAATAACACATCTGAGGTCAAAGTGGTATTCTCACCTACACCGTTGGTCAATGACAATCCGAGCAATCGGATAATTCCAAAGATCTACGATGCTGACATTGATGACGACCTAAAGCCCACAGATTCAAATGTGAGGATACTATACTACGGGGGTCTGCTTCCATCTGATCCGGTATGGTATCACAAATCCACATTGAGTGATAATCAGACTTCCGTCTATCCGTATGCCGGACACCTGACGCACCCCATATCTCCAGCACAGGATATTAACTTCGGACTTACTCAGGAAATATACTATTCTGAGAACTCATATACGGGACCGATCCTCGTTACAAATAATAATCTGTACAAAACGTTCCACAGAAAGGGGGTCGGTGAGATAACGGGTAAGGATTCAAAGTTGCTAACGGGAATGTTCAATCTTACACCGTGGGACATATCGAAGCTGGATTTCAGGGATCAGATATTGATTGACAACTCATACTGGCGATTGAACAAGGTGGTCGATTACAATCCTTTCAAGGAGGGTCTGACAAAGGTTGAGTTGATAAAGGTGTCCGATGTTGTTGCTTTGGAAGCAGAGACAGCAACAAGCGGATCAAATGGCACGCTCGGCAATGGCAACGGTGCTGAAACAACTCCATTGGTTGCCGCGAGACTGAAAAGGAATCTCAACGGCTTCCCTGACTTCCAGGGAAGCGTAAGCGGTCAGAACAACAGGGTGGGCGATTCGTCACGGTTCTTCAGAGTGGTAGGAAGCGACAATAAGATAGGTGAGGGCTGCGAGAATATCACGGTGATCGGGAACACCAATAATATCGCGGACGGGCTTAGTGATGTGACGGTCATAAATACTGACGGGCTTACCATTACAGAAAGCAACACCACAATAATAGACGGGAAGCGGCAATGGGTACACGTAGATAAAGACGATGACTACACCGCTATGGACAGAGAGTTTGTTCTTTGCGATTGCACCAGCAAAGTGGTAACCATAACGCTTCCTCCTGTTGCTGATAGTACGGATGTGAGGATACAAGTATTAAAGACAGATGTAAGCGCATCGGGCGTAGTAGTAGATGGGGATGGTAGCGAAACAATCAACGGAGCAACTACCTATAATTTAGGTTCTCAATATGATTTTGTAAGCGTATGGTGTGACGGTGTAGAATGGTTCATAACTGAATAATGGCAACAAAGACAGTAGCATTCAAGGTAGAGGTCGATACTTCGGACGCATCAAAAAGCGTTGATAAGACAAAAGCATCCGTTAAGGACTTAGGCAAGCAGACCAAGAAAACCTCTTCGGACATGAAGAAAGGGTTTAAGGGTGCATCCGACAATGCCAAACAACTCGGTGGCCAAATGGGAGGCGCAACGGGCGCGGCTGTTTCATTTGCAACTGGCATTAAGTCAATGACAAAGGCAGCAGTGGCCTTTATTGCCACGCCTTTGGGGTTATTATTGGCGGGCATAGCGGTAACTATTGCAGCGGTCAAAGCGGCTTTCACGGATAGCGAAGAGGGGCAGAATAAGTACGCCCGCATCATGGCTCAAATAGGTGTTGTGGTCGGTAATCTTCGTGACCTGTTGGCAGACTTTGGCGAGAAAGTAATCGCAGCTTTTGAGAATCCACAGGAATCGTTGAGGGCTTTCGGGCAACTGGTAAAGAAAAACATTGTAAACCGTTTTGAAGGTCTTGTTGAGTTAATACCGCAATTAGGTGAAGCGGTGCAAGCGTTATTCAAAGGAGACTTCGGACAAGCAGGTAAGATAGCGTTGGACGCAACAGCAAAGGTAGCGTTGGGAGTTGAAGACATAACGGAAAAGACCCTTGCAGCCGTTGAAGCTACAAAGGAATTTATCAAGGTAACTCAGGAAGAGGTTGCAGAGGGTGCGAAGGTTGCTGATATGAGGGCAAAGGCGGATAAGATAGAGCGAAAGTTATTAGTTGACCGTTCTAAGGCAGAGGGTAAGATTGCAGAATTAAGATTAAAAGCCAGACAAGAAGACCAATTCGGAGCGGAAGAAAGGAAGGTGGCTATCAACGAAGCTATTGTATTACAGGACGGGTTATTGAAAGCTGAGACTGAGGTACTACAATTACGAGCAGAAGCACAAACACTTGAGAACACTTTCAGTCGAAGCAACAAAGAGAACTTAGATAAAGAAGCTAAAGCGATAGCAGCGGTCAACAGGCAGACAGCAACACGGCTAAACACGCAACGACAGTTCCAAAGAGAGTTAAACACTATCAATGCCCAACTAAGAGCGGAGGAATCCAAGTTGGCAAATGAGAAAAAGAAGGAACAGGAGGACGCGGCAAAAGCTGAATTAGCATTGCAAAAAGACCTCGCAGATGCTAAGATAGAACTGATTGAAAGCGAAGAACAGCGTGAAATTGAAAAAGCAGAACTTGACTTAGAGCGCAGGCTTGCAAAAATCGAGGGAGATTCTGAAATTGAATTGGAGCTGCGTAAAGCATTGGAGGAAGTTACGGGCGTTGAGATCCAAGCGATCAAAGATAAATACGCGTCTGAGGAATCAGAGAAGAAAAAGGCAGCAGATGCGGAACTTTTAAAACAAGATCGAGCGGTAGCAAAAGCGCGGCAAGGTGTAGCGCAATCTTTAGGCAGCGTATTAGGGTCTATTGCTTCCATGATTAACCAACAATCAAAAGAAGGTGTAATCGCTGCGAAGGTGTTAGCAGTAGCACAAATTGCAATAGACACAGCGGTGGCAATTACGGGAGCAATCGCACAAGCTCAATCAATGCCCTATCCTGCAAATCTTGTGGCAATCGCAACAGGTGTGGCGGCTGTGGTCGCAGGGATAGCATCAGCAGTAACTACGTTAAATACGGCTAACGTTCCTGGTCCTTCACCACCACCACCAACACCACCACCACCAGCAACAGCCCCAACATCAGCAGGAGTAACCACCAACACCACGGAACTCGGAAACACCGAACAGGCAGAACTCGCTCCCATTCAGGCTTTCGTAGTCGAGACGGGCATAACAGGCAGCCAACAGAACATCACGCAGATCGAAGGTCAGGCGACCTTCGGATGAAACGAAACGGCCACGGACGTATTTTAATGATATGGACAAGATACCGCTTATCAACCTGACAATAGATGATCACGAAGAAACAGGGGTCGAATTTATCGCCCTTGTAGATTCGCCTGCAATAGAGCGTCAATGGATGGCGTTCTCCAAACAGGAGCAACGGTTCAAAATTCACGACAGGGAAAAGCGCGTTGTATCAGGTGCGTTGATGGTCGCCAACCTGCCCATTTACAGGGAGGACGAGAACGGTGCTGCATTCTATGTGAAGTTCGATTCCGATACTATTGAGAAGATAGTACATAAGTTCTTTAGGACACAGCCGAGCGATGCGGTGAATCTGATGCACGAAACGAAAGTGGACGGGGTGTATATGTTTGAAAGTTTCATCATAGACGCGAACAAGCGAACGCCTGAAGGATTCAATAAGCTACCTGATGGATCATGGTTCGGGTCGTTCAAAGTTGATAACGATGATGTGTGGGAGAAGGTCAAGGACGGTACATTCAAAGGGTTCTCGATTGAGGGAGTGTTCGTTGACAAGGCGACAGCGGAGCTTGAGCAGGATCTGATTAACGAGGTCATACGGGTACTCTCAGAGACATGAAATGGTCACTCTGTTCGTCATTGCTTCTTTTTGGATGCTCAGAAAAAGATCATCCCGAATGCTGTGATTCCGAACATATATCCGGGCAACTGCAATAACTTTTGAAACACTTTAGATAGCAGCGTATTTTATTACCAAAGACACCTATTGTCATGGCAAAGGAAAAGACCACACGCGAACGGGTAATATCTAAACTCTCCGAGATCAAGAAGATCGTCTTCGATGATGGTCAGGAGGAGGTAAAGGCCGCTGATGTCAAGATGGTTGACGGTACGATACTACGCATTGAGCCAGCTTTGGAGGTGGGTGCAACCGCAGAGGTCGTTTCAGAAGATGGCGAATTGACAGCGGTTGCAGACGGTCAGGTTGAACTTGAGGATGGGACGGTCATTACTGTTGAGGGCGGAATAATCGTTGAAGTGGTAGGTGTTGAGGGCGAAGGTGAAGAAGCCGCGCCCGAAGAAATGAACGAGGAGGTTGATACTGAAGGAGCAACGCCTGAGCAAGCCCCGGCCTTCGACCTTGAAAAGTTACAGGAGCAGATTTTTTTTTTTAATGATACGGCGACCACCGAGAAAAGTGGCGTTTGGCTTACACGAAACGGTACTTTTCGGAT